>Ga0213834_100246_pt1 | contig 39507 bp, 33 predicted proteins | sample SWPTP12_FD_160580 | JGI IMG/M metagenome (GOLD analysis project Ga0213834, IMG submission 160580) | Coastal seawater microbial communities from Marineland, Florida, United States - SWP TP1 #2 | ecosystem: Environmental > Aquatic > Marine > Coastal | place: USA: Florida | collected 2016-08-06 | reverse complement strand
AAAGACATTATGAAAATTACCATCCCAAAACCGTGTCACGAAAACTGGGCCTCTATGACATCCGAAGAAAAAGGCAGATTCTGTCAGGTTTGTTCCAAGAGCGTACGAGATTTCACGAACGCATCTGACCAGGAGATTATCGATGACCTTTCTCAGAACTCAAACATCTGTGCCAATTTCCGTGTGGATCAGCTGGACAGGAACCTCAGCTATTCATTCCTCAATTCTTTGTTTGCAAAGTTTGCCGTTGGTTTCGTCCTCACATCTGGAGGTATCGTCTCGGCACAGACTCAACCGAAAGTGAATCATCCCGTAAAAACAGACGTCCCGATACAAGTCAGAGGCGAAGTAGCGCAGGTTCAACCGCCTAAAAAACAACCTGTTCAAACAGATCAAAATAGACCTATAAGGCTTGGAAAAATTGCTGTATCAAATGCTGATATAAAGAATCCAAAAACGCAACAGATCAGACTTGGAGCTCCTTTGTCCATTAACGAAAACAATCAACCATTATACGTTGTAGAGGGAAAGATTATGACGAACAAGCAATTTCAGCAGATTGATACCAATAGTATTGAGGATATTAAAGTTTTAAAAGGCAAAGAAGCCACTTCTAAATATGGAGCGACAGGGAAAAATGGGGTTGTGATAGTTAGTTTAAAAGGGAAACTGAAGAGGTAGATTTACGTTACTTATTTAAGTGAAATCACCTGCGTTGGTAGTTTTTTTTCATTAACTCAATTTGTTTTTATTAAAAATTATAATATCGTCTTCCATCTTTAACAGTGTCAAAATTATTATTTTTAAAAGTCGAAAATAATCCATTTTATGTTCACCTTCAGAGAATGAATTCGTCCCGTGCAGATATTTATTTCTCAAGTCAAATCCATTTGTAAACTCTTTCTTATTTAAATAATAATTGAAATAATTTTTTTCGTGAATTGTTAATAATGTACTTTCAGATTTTAAAGACTTATCCTCTAATAATGCATCAATTTCATTCCTAATTTGACTTGGATAAACCCAATAATTAATAACTTCATTATTATGTAACTGTCCAATTATAAATAATTTCACATCGTTTTTAATTTTTACGAATCCTTGTTCGTTTATTTTTAAATACTCATCAGTTATCAGTCTTTCTATCTCTGTTTTTTGATAATTTTCAAAATCTCCAAGTTTTATGTTTTCATTTATAAGAAGATCATATAAACATTCATATTTTTCTTTAAACTCTTCAACATAATAAAGCATACTTTGACTTGAAAAAAAAACATTTTTCAAGTTAATAATTAAGTTATTATTAGAATAAATATATTTCTTATCGTTTAAACTATATATATCACTTAAGTGAATTGGATTTGAATCTAATTGGATTAGTTCTAAATCTATTTCTCTTTCCGCTGAAAATAGTTTAAACTGTTTTAATAAAAATTCAAAATCCGGACTTGTATTTCGGATTTTTTCCACAAATGATGATTCATTTATTCTAATACTGAAATGAATGTGATTTGGAACTATTAATTTGTTCAAATAGTCAATAAAGGAATTAACTATTTTTTCCAAAGAACTATTATTTTTTCTTAGATAATCATCAAAAATAATTAACTGCAAATTTGAAAGATACTCTTTTTTAGTAAAGACTTGTCCTTTTTCATAAGCATTTTTCGACTTTATAAATGTTCGTTCAAAAGAATCAACTTCATTTGATTTATTTACCAATGTTATTAAGTTGGATTCATCTAGAAACATAAATAGTTGCGAAAATAAATGAAATAATTGTACATCGCTTCTTAGACAATTATTCAGCAATTTCTCACTATATACAACTTCAAAAAGTCCATCTGAATGGTTATACTTTGCAGGTTCAATTTGATCTTTATCAATACCTACTTGGACTCTCATACTCCAAGAATGACCTTTTCCAAATATTTCATTATTTAATCTTTCAGATAATCTTTTAGCTTTCAATCTTGTTTTAGGAGATAATCTTAGTTCAGTAGAATCTTTTGAATTTTCAATGAGTCTAACGTAATTCAAATTAGGTTCATCTCCATCCAAATAGTCGTTAATTACTTGTTCTTTATCTTGTAAAGTTAAACTTAGAGGAAAGTGATAGTTTGGTGCATTTCTCGAAAAATGCTTTTCTTCTAATTTTGACAATAGAAGTTGTGTAGTATTTTTAAAATGCAATAAGAATTCTTTTATTTTTTTGTCAAATTTTTCAACGACCTTTTTTTGTTTTAATATATAATTAATATGCCTAGGATTATTTTTAAGAATATTTAGGAAATTTTGTCCATCAATTTTTCTACCTATATTTAAATTATTAAAAAGTTGCCAAAAATCTTCATAATAATTAAACTCAATATTTTTTACAGTATTTTCTAAATTATTATCGTCGATCGTAAGAAGTTGTTCTTTCAGTTTGATAAATACAGATTCAACAACTTTTTGATAGTTTCCCTTAACATGATCATTCCAAGAATCTAGATAAAGGTTATGATCAAAATACACCTTAACATTATAAAACTCAAAGAAGTCATTAATTTCAAAATTATCGGATGACGAAAAATTATCAAGTATTTCTTCTGATCTTTTTAATTCGTGAGATGCGGACAAATCTTCTTTTGAATAAAAATTAACTCTATGTCTATTTTTTGAATTCATTATATTACGTATTAGTTATTTCCTCAAATCTACAAACCTCAACCACTTACAATTACGGATTTCCATAAACCAACAAATAAACCCAACAAAAAACCCACTCTGCCAAACTGTCAAAAACCATCCAAAATCCAAACCCAACAAAAACACACTTAGGTAACGGAAAGGTAACAGCGATGTATCGGAAATCGCTTCTCAAAATAATCTGTCAAAATGTCAAAAACCATCCAAACCTAAAAACAACAAACCAAACTTTGCGTATAGGATGCGTATACCGACCGTATACCGATAGCGTATCAAAATTTTATGTCAAAATGGCAAAACCCAATCATGAAAATCCCAAGATTTATAAAACCTTTTAACATCCTAGCCCCATCTTTGGAATCATTCTTGAACATACTCCCGCAAAATCCCCTATTATGGAAGCAAGTACAATCAAAACCATCGCAAAATACGGCTTGGGCGCAATGCTCATCTCAGCAGGAATCGGGCACCTTACGTTCGCAAGAAAAGAATTCCAGGCTCAAGTCCCAGAGTGGGTACCATTGGAAAAAGATGATACCGTCGTCTATTCCGGAATCGTAGAGATCGCAATGGGAGCCGCCATCATCGCTGCACCTAAGAAATATGAATCACTCGTAGGACAGCTCGCTGCCGGATTGTTCACCGCAGTTTTCCCCGGAAACTATGCCCAGTACAAAGAAAGAAGAAACGCTTTCGGACTCAACTCGGACAACAAAAGATTTGCGAGGTTATTTATGCAGCCAGCACTCATCGCTTGGGCGCTCAAGTCTACGGATAATAAATAATTGTAAAGTCTTCTACTCCGATCATACTGACATCTCATATTAGAATTGTCATGCTGAGCGGAGTCGAAGCATTTTCATATTATTAGACATTACTCAACTTTCCGGTTGAGTTTTTTTGATTCCCGCATAGAATAAATCTATGTTAACAGCCTTTCAGAATCAATCTTTATCTCTAAATTTATTGTCATCAAAAATCAAAACGTAATTAATCACAATTAACAAAACTATGAGTTCAGAAAATCCAAGCTTCAAAGACATATTCAAAAGCGAAAACGAAATCCCCGAAGAATACAAAGTTCCCATCATCCACCAAAGAGAATATCTCCTGAACGGCGAACTGGTACAATGGAACGGCGACGTGACAGAAATCTATTCCCCAATCTGCATCCCGACAGAAAACGGACTGGAAAGAAAACTGCTGGGAAGCATCCCAAATATCAGTCCGGAAGACGCCATGAACGTCTTGGAAGCCTCAGTAAAAGCTTACAACAACGGTCTTGGTAAATGGCCAACAATGTCCGTGGAAGGCAGAATCAAATGTATGCAGAAGTTTGTATACCTAATGATTAAAGAACGCGATCTTGTTATCAAATTATTAATGTGGGAAATAGGAAAAACACTTCCCGATTCTACCAAGGAATTCGACAGAACCGTAGATTACATCAACCAAACCATTGATGCTTTAAAAGATCTCGACAGAGAATCATCTAGATTCCAGCAAGCAGAAGGCACGATTGCCCAAGTGAGAAGAGCACCTCTTGGCGTAGTGTTGAGTATGGGACCATTCAATTATCCGTTGAATGAAATCTTCACAACATTGATTCCTGCTTTGATTATGGGAAATACAATTCTCTTCAAGTTACCAAAACACGGTGTTCTTGCTCATTATCCATTATTAAAAGCTTTCCAGGAAGCATTTCCGGCAGGAACTGTCAATACACTTTACGGAAAAGGCGCCGAAATCATCACGCCAATTATGGAAAGCGGAAAAGTGAATGTCCTCGCCTTCATCGGATCAAGTAAAGTAGCAAATGGATTGAAAAAACTTCATCCAAAAGTGAACAGATTAAGAGCAATTCTAAGTCTTGACGCAAAAAACGCTGCTATCGTTACCAAACACGCCAATCTCGATATTGCGGTCAGCGAAATTATTTTGGGATCACTTTCCTTCAATGGTCAAAGATGTACAGCCTTGAAACTGATCTTCGTTCAGAAAGAAGTTGCGGAAGAATTTACTCAGAAATTAACCGCAGCAGTTTCAGCTTTGAAACCTGGTTTGCCTTGGGAGAAAGATGTGAAAATCACACCTCTTCCGGAAGTCAACAAACCACCTTACCTTGAAGAATGTATAGAAGACGCCATATCAAAAGGTGCTAAAGTTCTTAATGAAAATGGTGGATATAACGAAGCTTCATTCGTTTTCCCAGCTGTGGTTTATCCTGTAAATGATCAAATGAAATTGTATCACGAAGAGCAGTTCGGACCAGTAATTCCTGTTGTTCCTTTTGATGACATTGATGAACCAATCGATTATCAGGTGAATGCAGACCACGGAATGCAGGTGAGTCTTTTCAGTGAAGATGCAATGGAAACTTCGAAACTGATTGATGCTTTTGTAAATCTTGTAAGCCGCGTGAACATCAATTGCCAGGCACAAAGAGGCCCGGATGTTTTCCCTTTCACAGGAAGAAAAGACAGCGCGGAAGGAACGCTTTCAGTTTTTGATGCGTTGAGATCATTCTCCATCCGATCTTTGGTTGCCGCAAAAATTACGGATGCCAACAAAGAACTGTTGAATTCTATTGTAAGAGACCACGATTCTAACTTCCTGAGTACGGATTATATTTTTTAATAAGACTTATAGATGATAGAAAAAAGATAATAGACTTTTTTCTTTTGTAATAAATTGAATCCGCAACTGATTGTTGCGGATTTTTTTAGATTTAATTTTAAAATATTCCTAAAATCCTACAACCCATTTCAGTATTGCTTTTTTTGCAGTATTTTTGAGGTTTAAATTTCTGAATTGAAAAAATTAGATCAATATATCGTCAAAACCTTTTTCGGGCCGTTTCTTTTTATTTTCAGTGTGCTGTTTTTCATCTTCATTGTCAATATCATCTGGACGCAAATGTCGCAGCTGACGGGAAAAGGTCTGACTTACGGCGAAATATCAAAACTTCTTTTCTATCTGGGAATGAGCGTTGTGAGTATGGTACTGCCATTGACGATTCTCCTCTCCTCGATTATGACTTTTGGAGATTTTGGAGAGCGCTACGAACTGGCAGCGATGAAGGCAGCCGGGATTTCTCTCTTGCGGGTAATGATGCCTTTGCTGATAACGGTTTCTTTCCTCGCCGGAATTCTATTTTTATTTTCTAATAACATCATTCCGGATTTCCAAAGGAAGGCGAAGAATATGTTGTTCAACATCGTATCATCCAAGCCTGCGCTCAACTTTACGCCTGGCGTTTTCATTGACCAAATCTCAGGCTATTCTGTAAAGTTTGACAAAATCTATGGCGAAGGCGGCCAAAAACTGGAAGGTGTTTTCCTGCACAAGAATGCAAGTCCTTATGATAATCAGCAAACTATTATTGCGAAAAAAGGAAAATTTGCCAATGCCGAAGACCGCAATTACCTGAAACTAATTCTTTACGATGGTTATGTTTACGAAGACAACATCTCCGGAAAACCTTATGAAGAAAGAAAAAAACAACCGAATCAATCGGTGAAATTTGACAGTCTGGTTTATCACTTTGACATCAGCGAGCTCATCAACAATGCCATTGAGAAAGAAAAAATAACGGAAGATTATCGTTTCCAAACCTACGGAGAAGTGAATGGAACGCTGGAGAAAAACAGAAAAAGCAATCTGGTTTCCCTCACGTCTATGGCGTCGCCTGTGATTTCTCAGACCAACAATTACGTTCAGTATATCGATAAAACAAAGCAGCAGGATAAAGTCATCAAAGAGCCTTACAAAATCGATACACTCAAAAAAGATAAAAAGCTGGAAGTGCTTTGGAGTGCCTACAACAAAATCGAAACTTTGAAAGCTGCGACAGATTCCAACGAAACTGCCATTTCGGACATCGTGAAAAGCCACAACAAAATCGTGATGTACCAGCAGCGGATCGTGTCCTACTCTTTCACCTGTATCATTTTCTTTTTGATTGGTGCCAGTCTTGGATCGATCATCAGAAAAGGCGGAATGGGACTTCCGGTAATCATCGCCATCGTGATCTTCATTATTTTCTACGTTCTAAATCTAACGGTGGAAAACATCTCGTGGAAAGGAAAACTGAATCCTTATTTGGCCGCGTGGATTCCAAATATTGTCCTCTTCCCGTTCAGTGTCTGGATTACTTACAAAGCCCTGACAGATTCGCAGTTATTTGATATTGAGAAATACAAAGCGCTGTTCAAACCACTTATCGATAAGTTTTCGAAACCGAAAGAACATCAGCGTTATCAGTAAATATAAAAGCCGGATCAGAAATGATTCGGCTTTATGTTTTTTTTTATATTACTTTATTCAGAGTAACCTTTCAGAACTTGTCTGTAGCTCATGAGAATTGATGATTTGGAGATGAAACCAATGAATACATTACTCTGGTCAACCACAGGCAGATTCCAAGATCCTGTATCATCAAAGACCTGAAGAATCTCCAAAGGTTTATCTTCTACTTTGATTAATGCAGGCGGTGCTTTCATAATTTTGGTCACAGGCAGAGCAGCATTATTTTCCTGATTAAAAAGATAAGGCCGGATATCATCAAGCGTCAGAATTCCTTTTAATTTGTTATCGCTATTTAATACTGCAAACAGGTTTTTATTTCCATTTTTTACCAATTCGAACAAGTCATTGATAGATGCATTTTCATTAATTGTCTGCGCATTTTTATCAATAAAATCTTAGGTATGAAGAGAAAACAAAAGATTTTTATCGTGTTCATTTGTAAATATTTTTCCCTGATCTGCCAGTGATTTTAATTCCGGTGAAATTGGCGAAAACCATTTGGCCATCAAATAGGAAATGACCGATACGATCATTAGCGGAATGAATAAATCATAACCAAAACTGGACTCGGCAATCAGGAATATAGCAGTTAATGGTGCATACAAAACACCGCTCATTGCACCGGCCATTCCGACAAGAACAAGATTTGTAACCGGAACATCCTTGAATCCGATCTGCTGGCAAATCACTGCAAACAGAAATCCCACAGAACCACCAGCGAAAAGTGACGGCGCAAAATTACCGCCATTACCACCACTGAAAATAGTAAATGATGTGGCAAATGCTTTTAACAGGCAGACAAGAATCAGAAAGACAATGATGGTCCACTCCTTAAGATCAAAATACCGGAAAAAACTATTTTCTACAATCACATTGGCGTGCCCATTGGTAAAGGCTTTTACTGTATCATATCCTTCGCCGAACAAAGGCGGAAATAGCACACACAGAAAAGATAATACCGCACCTCCAAGCATCGCTTTACGAAGTCTGGAGATTTGAAGTCCTTTCAGAAAATGCTCTACTTTTTGAGAAACGATCAGGAAATATCTGGCATATAAACCCGTCACAATTCCCAAAATCAGATAATAAGGAACATTTCGATAATTGAATGCCTCTCTTGTATAAAATCTGAAAAGCACATCTTCCTGAAGCAAAATTCTGGACAACAAACTGCCGCAAACCGCAGCCACAACCAAAGGAATAAAATCTGTGAACACAACACCCGTCAACAGAATCTCAAAAGCAAACATAATCCCGGCAATCGGAGCGTTGAATGCAGATGCAATACCAGCAGTCGCACCTGCCGCCAGAAGAAGCGTTCGTTCTTTATAATTTAAGCGGTAAGTCTGGGCGTAGTTGGAACCAATGGCTGCACCAGTCACCGCAATCGGACTTTCCAGACCTGCAGATCCTCCGAGACCAACGGTGATCGCACTTTGAACGATTTGAGAATAGGTCTTGACAGAGGAAACGATACTTGAGTTTTGCGCAATTTCGTACAGGATTGCACCGATTCCTTTTCTGTCCTGGCCTTTGAAAATCGTCAACACGATAATTGTCGTCAACACAATGCCCAGGAAAGGAAAAACAATGTAGAATAAAATCTGATATTCAAAATGGACTTTATTGACAATGAAAAAATGAATATTATGAACAATCGTCTTCAGGATCACGCCGGCCAGTCCCGCCGTACATCCAACAAGAATCCCTGACAGCAAAAGGAACTGACTGCGGCTAAGATTGTTATTAAGCCAATGAATAATCAATTCATAACTGCGGGCTTTCTCCAAACCATATTGCTGGAAATCCCGTTTGAATTTGAGAAAACTTAGAAATCTTTTTTTGTTATGAATCTTCACTGCTGTTATATTTCTGTGACAATAAAATTGGAAACCATCGTTCCCATTTTACAAAATTGAATGTTCCACAAATATATCAAAAGCATACCGGAAGAACGAGACTCCTGCTAAGAAATCATTACAGATCGTGACCGAAAAGGCGGTTTATATATTTTATCGTACCTTACTGATGTTAATATTCGAAATCAATAATTAAAATCATCATATAAAATTGTAATTATGAAAATAGGATTAATAGGATTCGGGAAGGCAGGAAAGGCAGTAGCAAATGTTATTCTTCAGCATCAGGATTTCACATTGGAATGGGTTCTGAAAAATAATGACAAGCTGAAACAGGTTTCTGCCAAAGATATTCTTGGAATCAATTCGCCTGATACCGCAACGATCTTTTCCCAGCAGACTACCGATCTGGAAACCTTATTTACAGATCATCCCGTGGATCTCATCATCGATTTTTCTACCGAGGCAAGCATCTATTACTACGGTAAAACTGCGGCTCAGAAAAAAATCAAGATCATTTCCGCCATTTCGCATTACGGTGAAAATGAAACCAAACTTCTGAAAGAACTTTCAAATGATACAGTTGTTTTCTGGTCGCCCAACATTACTTTAGGCGTCAACTATCTTCTGTTCGCAGCCTCGTTGCTGAAAAATATTGCGCCAGGCGTAGACATAGAAGTGATTGAGGAGCATTTCAAGGCCAAGTCCGGCGTATCGGGAACAGCGATGAAAATTGCGGAAGTTTTGGATGTGGAAACAGAGAGTATCAATTCGGTGAGAGCTGGCGGAATCGTGGGTAAACACGAGGTCATCTTTGGATTTCCTTATCAGACTGTTCGATTGGTTCACGAATCTATTTCCAGAGAAGCCTTCGGAAGCGGTGCACTGTTCGTAGCAGAAAATCTGAAAAACAAACTGAATGGACTTTATAATTTCGAAGATATTTTAAGACCTTACTTTTTCAGTCAATCTCAAAACAGTTTATCGTGATCAGAGCATTATCCTTTTTGTTTCTCTAATGAAATATCAAGCCGGATCCATTAGTCCGGCTTTTTTAATGTTCTGATTTTGTTGATAATACAATTAAAGCCTTATATTCGTACCACAAAAGCTGATGTTATGAGAAAAATAGTTGTTTCGATCTTTGCTGTAATTCTTCTGCAGTCGTGCATTGTTTCTACAGCTGCCAGTGCTGTGAAAGGTGTTGCAAAATTGAGTTACAAAGCCGTGAAAGGTACTGTGAAAGGCGTGAGCTGGGCAGTAAGCAAAGCTAACGGAAAAATTGACAAAGACAGGATCGACGGAACCTGGAAGATTGCAGGCGTTTATCACGGTACTTTTGAGCAGTTCAGTCAGGATCAGAATCCGGAAAGTTCTTTCAACAGTGAATGTGTGGATGGTTTTGACCAGATAATTTTTAATTCCAAAAAATCAAAATACAAACCTGTTCATTGCAATACAGAAAAAGAAAGCTGGGAAAAATATGATTTCGAATTTGGCAAAAACCCTTTGACCAGAGAAAAAGAAAACTACCTCAAGTTCAACTCAAGCAATTATATTTCCATCATCGATATCAACAGCAAAACAATGATTCTGGAAGGCAGCCTGATGCCTAAGCAAGCCTTCTCCGGAGGCAAACTTTATCTTCTGGAAAAAGTAAAATAAAAGAAAAAACCTGCTCAGCAGCAGGTTTTAATGTTAAAATTTAGAAGATCTTAAAATTACTTTTTGGTATGAGCCACTCTCCAGACAATGCCGCTCACATCATCCGCCACCAGCAAAGATCCGTCAGCAATTTGTAGAACACCAACCGGTCTTCCGTAAACATCACCTTTGGCTTCATTGGCAATAAATCCTGTCAAAAATGGCTGATAAGAACCCGAAGCTTTTCCATTTTTGAAAGGCACAAACGCCACCTGATAACCTACCAGAGACGAACGATTCCAAGAACCGTGCTGCCCGATGAAAGCGCCGTTTTTATACTGCTCCGGAAACTGAGATCCTGTGTAGAATGTCAGACCAAGAGAAGCCGTGTGACTTCCCAAAGGCACATCCGGCACAATGGTTTTAGCTACCAGATCCGGCTTTTCGCCTTTCCTTCTCGGATCTTCATTTTGTCCGAAATAAGCGTAAGGCCAGCCATAGAAAGCATCACGTTTGACACTGGTCAGATAATCCGGAACCAGCTCATCACCCAATTCGTCACGCTCGTTGACTACGGTCCAAAGTTGTCCTGTGGTGGGATTCCAGCTCATTCCGACCGGGTTTCTAAGTCCGGCTGCGTAGATTTTTTCGCCACTGCCGTCCGGGTTAACTTCCAGGATGTTGGCTCTTCGGACTTCGTACTCCATCCCGTTTTCGCCGACGTTGCTGCCGGATCCTACGGAGATGTAGATTTTCGACTGGTCTTTGTTGGCAATCAGGTTTCTCGTCCAGTGGTTGTTGTAACCGCCAGCGGGGAGATTCACAATCTTTTTACCGGACTGTGTGATTTTGGTATCGCCTGCTTTATAAGGATAAACGTAGAGTCCGTCGGTATTGGCGACATAGAATTTGTCTTTGATGATCAGCATGCCGTAAGGCTGATTGAGGTTGGCAAGGAACACGGAAGATGTTTCCGGAATGCCGTCTTTGTTGGCATCGCGGTACAGAATAATGCGGTTTGCAGATTTGCCGCCCACCTCAGCATCGCTTTTTCCGCTCAGGTCATTTTTGATTTTGTCTGCTGTAGAACGTTCCGAGTTGGAAAGCACTACGAAGATATCGCCGTTCTCTCCCTGAATCATATTTCTCGGGCTTTTGATACCCTCCGCAAAACGCGTCACTGCGAAACCTTCCGGCGCAGTAGGCGCTTTATCCTTAGGCCATCCAATGACGTTGCTGAATTTGTTCTTCGCACTTTTCTCATCCGGAGGCGGCAGTTTCAAAGTATCGGTTTGGGTCACGGCCTCTTCGGTTTGTCCCGAACCGTCGGTCTTTTTGGTTTCTTTACAACTGAAAAACAGCACAGCGACGGCTGGTAAAAGATAATTTTTCATAATATTCTGAGATTTGGTTTTTAAGAATTCTAAAGCCTCAAAAATTACAAAAACCGTTCCCTAAAGGGAAAATGACTGTTAATAGTAGTTTAAGAAAAAGCACAGGGCACAAAAAAACCTGCCCGTCGGCAGGTTGGTATTTAAGATGATTGTGGCTACGGTTGCGGATTATTCTCCTTAGTCACAATTGGTTGCAGGTTGGAGTTCTTTGCTGCTTTCACCAGTTCGTTCACATCGTTGTAGAAGAGTTGCCAGTCTGTGACATCCTTCATTGCGGTCAACAGTCCGAAGAAAGATTTCAGGGTTTTTTCCAGATCTTTGCGGATGCCCGAGGCACTTTTCTGGTTTCGAAGATCAGCATTGGCGCCAGCCTGTTCTGCAAAGATGGTTTCGAAAGCCGTCTGCTTGTCTTTCATCTCATTGAAGGCGGTTTCCACTTTCAGGTCTTTCAGCTTTTGGGCATTCTCCGGTTTTTCCAGTTCCTCGATGAGTTTTTTCATTTGGGCGGTTTGGGAGGAATAGCTCATTTTGTACAACTCCAGACCGAACAATTTAAAAATCTGATACAGATCTTCTGCCGACTGTTGATTTGCAACAGAAGCCAGTTTCCGGTAACCGTTTAGGAAAGCTTTCAGATTGGAGAAAGATAGGTCTCTTTCTTTGTCAGCATTGGCGACCTCATCACCTTTTCCGCTGTAGATTTGTTTTGCATATACAGCATCATAATCTGTGTATTTGGTTTTGAGTTCTGCCAGAAGCGGATGATTTGTGATAACCGCATAAGTTCCTGAATCTGAAACATTGATGGTTCTTTGTGCAAGCGTAGCCAAATCTTTAGTACTAAGCTTTGATAGTGTAATTTTCATACATTTAGTGTTTTTGTTGTTAATATTTTAATTTTTACACGTTTTAAATGTATAAAAAATATTCTTTCGTCACAAAACTATCGTTATGAAACAAAAGTAAAAGTCATTTTGTTTCCCGCAGACCGTGTGAGACTTCCGCCAAAGTTGTTTGGTTACAAAACCCTCGTTTGGAAACCAAAGTAAAAGTTGTTTTGTTGTAAAACGAGGGTTTTATGACTTCCGGCAGAGTTGTGTAGGTTGGAAAACGAGGGATTTGGGTTTTGGAAGATTTTGCTAATTGCAGTAGAAATACTGAAGGATTAGAGTTGGGTTTAGTTTATTTTTGAGGTTACGGAAAACCGTATAAATAATATTAAAAACCAATTTACCTTTACTTGATTAACAAAAAAATTATTCATTATGAGTACAAAAATTAAAGCAATCAAACCTGGTCCAAAACCTGATAAAGCAGACGGCACACCAGACAGAAGAAGACACGTAACACCAGAAACGCAGCCTAAACATCCTGCCTTGAAACCACATGTTCACAAACCGGGAGATTCAAAAAAATAAGTCTTGTTTCTATAAATTAAAATCCCGATGTAAGTTGGGATTTTTTTGTTTTCACAAATTGCAAAGTGTTTATTTGAAATTTACAAACTTTTTATATATATTTTATATATTACCACTATAATACAAATTTAACACTATGAAAAAAAGAAAAGATTTAACAGAATGGATAATTCATTTTGTTCACGAAAGAAAGATTGAAAATGAACCCTCATTTTTTTTATGCGATTTTGAATCTGAAGATTATCATTCATTTCCTGATAATTTTACATATGAAGGAAAACCAATATATCAAACTGAGCAATCTCAAGAAGAGGAATATGGCCTCGAAGAAGATGCATCTCCGTTTTGTGTATTGAAAAAGATTTTACACGACGGAACAATTAAAACAGGTTGGTCTTTTCGTAAGGGAATACCAACAATTTATGGTCCGAAATCTGCCAGCTGCTTCACTGAAATGCCACTATATGCACTTATTGAATATTCTAAATCTAGAAATGTAGATAAATTAGTTAATACATATGGAATAGCATTTATTAAAGAAGAAATATTCGATGCAGGAGCGAGACCTGTTATTTATGGCCTTTCTGGTAAGCATAAAGAAGCAAAGACTGGAGATTCTTTTTTTGGAATAGGTCTTAGAAATCTTGCTGAGGAATGTGGGATCGGATTAAAAGAAATGTATAGATATGTTTATACAAATATTTCGAGGCAAAAGCGGATTGATTGGACTCACGAAAGAGAATGGCGATGGGCAGATTTAGAGAGAAAATTTTGGGATCCGGGATTACCTTTTTTTTCTAAAACTGATCTAATTAGTTTTAGCAAAATTATTATATTGGTTAATACTACTGATGAAGTATCACAAATTATAAAACTACTTCAAAATTTGCATCATTCTGGTGGAACAAATTATGGTACTCCGTATGATTTGAATTTAATTGAAAATTCATATATCTTATCTTTAGAAGAACTTAAAAATTTAACCACAGATCAAGATAATGTTAAATTTGAAGATTTACCTTTAAAAAAAATCCCAAAAATAAAAAAGATTATTGTTAAGCAGGAAACGTATGATTTAGTAAAGAAAGTGATATTAGAAGCCGAAAAAATTAATTATAATGCAACCGAAAAAAAATATAAAGAATTGGGAGATATTGGTCCTTGTGGATTTGCTAATATTGTTACATATGATACAAATTCAGAAATAACACAAGCATTAATTGATTTAGAAATTGCTCATAGTTTTGCAAAAGGAGAATATATAATCTATTTAAAAGGCTATCCGATTCAATCAATTTCTGTGCAAGAATTTGGAACTAAGGAGGCTGCAATATTCCTAACAGAAAAACTGGGGCAACGATTTTATCCACATTCCAGATTAGATTAACAAAAAAACCTGCTCAAAGCAGGTTTTCATATTTATAAACTAAAAATCTTAATGTCCAGACTTAGCCTCAGCATCCTGTTTCACGTGACCCAGATATTTGGTGCAATACGCTCCGAAGATCAGGATAAACAAGTAACAGAACACAGGAATCACAAAGGAATGCTGAACGCCAAACTGATCTGCCAGGAAGCCCTGGAAAATCGGAACGATTGCGCCTCCCAAGATCGCCATGACTACCAAAGAAGAACCTTGGCTTGTGTATTTTCCTAAGCCGGAAATCGCCAACGTATAGATATTAGAGAACATAATCGAGTTGAAAATCCCAATTCCTAAAATGCTGTACATCGCCAGTTCGCCGTGGTTCAGCATCGCTGAGATCAATAGCAGAACGTTGATCCCGGCAAAGATAGAAAGGGTTCTTGCCGGAGCAGATTTCCCAATAAAGAACGCCACGAAATTTAAAGCGATAAATACCAAGAAGAAACTGATCTGTGCAAACGTCAGATCCACAATACTGAAGATCACGAGGAAAACAGCAATCGCTGCACCCAACATATAGATGGCTTTTTTGCCTTGGCTGATGGAATGATTCAGAGAGATCGCACCCAGGAAACGCCCGATCATCGCACCGCCCCAATACAGAGAAAGGTAGTTTTTGCTCACTACTTCAGAAAGATTCATCACCTGTGGCTGCTCCAAAAAGCTGATGATGAAACTTCCGACCGCTACTTCCCCACCAACATAGCAGAACATAGCGAAAACGCCGAACTTCAGGTGGTTGTATTTCAATGCGCCGTAACCTTTTACGATCTCTTCGCCTTTCACCTGAAAGTCAGGAAGCTTCACTCTCGAAATTAATAATGCAACCAACAATAAGATTCCGGCAAAGATTAAGTAAGGAATTTTAGTAGCTGCCGCAGAAAAAGAACCATCCGGCGCAGAAAACAATTCGAAAATCAAATGTCCGCCCAAAACCGGCGCAATCGTTGTCCCGAATGCATTGAAAGCCTGTGTCATATTCAGTCGGCTGGATGCAGAATCTTCCGGACCCAATAACGAAACGTAAGCATTGGCTGTGATCTGAAGAACTGTAAATCCAAGACCCAAAATGAACAAAGCCCCTAAAAATAAAGGATACGATGACATCGAAGCCGCAGGGTAAAATAAGACGCAACCTAATGCAGCAAGGAAAATTCCGAAAAGAATTCCTTTTTTGTAACCCACTTTATCAATCGGGTCTCCATTGGTTGTAGAAATTAAAAAGTAAATTAAAGAACCTATGAAATAAGCTCCAAAGAAACAGAACTGCACCAACATCGACTGAAAAAATGTCAGGCTGAATAGCTGTTTGAGATAAGGAATAAGGATATCATTCATACAAGTGATGAATCCCCACATAAAAAATAAAAGTGTAATGGTAATCAACGGAACTGTGTAATTCCTTTTAGATTGTACTTCATTCGTCATAATCATTCATTTAAAAAGTGCCTAAAGATAGTCTGTTTTCCTGATAAAAACTCAAATTGAGATATTAAATTTATCATTACTTATCATATTATTTATTATTTAAATACATAAGTTTTTAACTCATTTAAAATGATTCGATAGCCTCAATGTGACATTTCTAAAAAAACATTTAGTATTAGAGATGTCACACTGAGCCCGTCGAAGTGTCTCATCTTACGGTTTCAAATCCTCAAATTTTTGATCTGCGGGAAGTATATGCTGAACTTTTTCAACCACCAATTCTTTTGGAACTGAGAATTCCGCCGTTTGTTTGATGTCTAAAGAAGATGCTCCAACAGAAATTTTATAATTTCCTGCCTCTGCAATCCAAGCCGATTTTGCGGTTTCAAATGAAGCCAAATCTTTCGGATTAAGAGTCAAAGTAATCGTTTGAGATTCTCCCGGTTGCAAATCTTTGGTTTTTGCGTACGCTTTCAACTCAGATTTTGGTTTGTCAATAGATTGATTCGGAGCAGAAAGGTATAATTCTACAATTTCTTTTCCGGCAACTTTTCCGGTATTTTTTACATCAACTGTAACTTCTAATTTGTTATTAAAAGTCTTAGAATTGGTTTTGATATTCGAATAAGCGAAATCTGTATAAGACTTACCATAACCGAATTCGTAAGAAGATTTTACATTAAATGTATTGAAATAACGGTATCCAACATAAACACCTTCTTCATAAGTCACCTCTTTCGGATTGTCGGCAGGAACTCCTGGGAAATTCCTTGCAGAAGCGTGGTCTGTATAATTCACAGGGAAAGTCATCGTCAGTTTTCCTGAAGGATTTACTTTTCCTGAGATTACATCTGCAACAGAATGTCCGCCTTCCTGACCAGGTTGCCAAGCTAGAAGAATTGCATCTACTTTATCTTTCCAAGAAGCAGTTTCAATAACACCACCAATGTTTAAAATTACCACGACTTTTTTCCCTTTTGTATGGAACGCCTTGGAGATTTTATCCAGCATTTCGATTTCTTCCGTTGCCAGATTGAAATCATTATCTACAACTCTGTCTCCACCTTCCCCGGAATTTCTTCCTAAAGTAACGAAAGCAATTTCTGAAGTTTCTGCTTTTTTAGCGATGAATGTATCATCCATTTTCATTTCAGGAAGTCTTTCTGGCAATGCTAAAATTCCTCTTGCTTTTCTTCTTTCTTTTTCGGCAGCAACTTCTTTTTCAGCGTGAGGTTTGTACAAATCAACCAGTTCTTTGTCTAATTTGTAGCCAGCTGCATTTAAACCTTCCAATAAAGAAACTGTGTGTTTGTTGTTCACGCTTCCGCTTCCTGTTCCGCCTGTAATCCAAGCGTAAGATGTCACTCCGAATAAAGAAACTTCTTTCTGTTTGTTGGCAAAAGGCAAAGCATTTTTTTCATTTTTAAGCAAGACCATTCCTTCTGTTGCAGCGTTTCTCGTCACTTCTGCGTGTTCAGCTAGATTTGGCTTGTCACTGTATTTGTACTGTGCGAAAGTCGGTGTTTTGAAAACATATTCCAAGATTCTTTTCACATTAAGATTCGCAACTTCCTGAGATAATTTCCCTGATTCCAACGCTGCTAATAACACTTCTTTCTGTGCAGGAATTCCGGGCATCAACAAGTCGTTTCCTGCATTCATCTGTTTTACAACGTCAGAAATTCCACCGCTTCTAATCGATTCAAATCCCGGGAAACCTCCGAACCAGTCGGTCATTACAATGCCTTTGAAACCCCATTCGTTTCTTAAAACCTGAGTCAGTAAATCTTTAGAATCTGAAGTATAAACGCCGTTCACTTTGTTGTAAGATGACATTACTGTCCAAGGCTGAGATTCTTTAACGGTAATTTCGAAGTTTCTCAGATATAATTCTCTCATTGCTCTTTCAGAAACGTGAGCATTGATGGTTAAACGGTTGGTTTCTTCATTATTTGCGGCAAAATGTTTGATGGAAGTTCCTACACCCTGAGACTGGATTCCATTAACGATGGCAGCTGCAGTTTTCCCTGAAATTAATGGGTCTTCAGAATAATATTCGAAGTTTCTTCCGTTCAGTGGATTTCTCTGGATGTTCAGAGCCGGCGCTAAAAGTACGTCAACACCGTATTCTTTCACTTCATTTCCCATTGCTTTTCCAACTTGCTCCAATAAAGCTTTATTCCAGGTGGAAGCTAATGCTGTTCCAACCGGAAATGCTGTTGCATAATACGTTTTTGAATCATTATCTCTTGTTGGCTGAATTCTCAAACCAGCCGGTCCATCCGCAACAATTGTAGCAGGAATTCCGAATCTGTCGAAAGAATCCGTTCCACCAGCAGCTCCAGGAACCAAACCTTGTTTTGAATCTCCGACAGGACCTGTCAGAACCTCAATTCCGGGCATTCCGGTTCCAATCAGAAGATTTACTTTTTCTTCGTTGGTCATTTGCTTAATGATGGCGTCGATTCTTTTGTCGACAGAAAGACGTGTGTCTTCCCATACGTCTAATTTTCTGTTTTTGTTGAAATCATTAAACGTTTTTCCATCGACCGTTACTGTTGAATTTTTAGTCTGAGCATTCGCAAACGGCGATGCAGCCAATAAAGCCAGGAATAATCCTGAATATTTTGCTTTCTGAGAAAGTCCTATCAGCGTTGATATATTCTTCTGCATAATTCTATATTTTTACTTTTTGTTATTGAATAATTTTAATTTTGAATATAAATCTTCGAACATCAGTCGGGTATCGAGCTGTGTATAGACTCTAATGTTCCTTCCTTTCGAATTGTATTCGTAAAGTCCGTTATCATTGATTTTCGGAGCGTTTTGATGACATAAGAACTGGAAGACGGATCAGCTTCAAACGAAGACTGTAAAGCCGTCAATAAAACCAAAGGTGAATCTCCCATAATGTACGTTTCACCAATTTTCAAATTGAATTTCTGAACCATTTCCATTAAATCCTCAATCTTTTTAGTCAAGTAAACTCCCGTTTTTCCTTCTGGTTTCACTTTGGTTACGAGTTCTGCATAAGACATCAAAGTCTGTCGGTAAGCATTCCTCGGAATCTGCCAGATATTTAAATTGGATTCGTTGAAAACAACCTGTGCTGCTTTGATGTCGATTCCTAAATTATATTCCAAAGGCGTATAACCTGGAGGTGGCGTTGCCAAATCGGGATATTCCGGACCGCCAATCCAAACGACGATAATTTTGTCTGCGATTTTTGGTTCCATTAAATAGGCACTTGCAACTTCCGTCAAACCTGCGCCACAAACCACGAACAAAGGATTTTTCTCATCCGCTTTCATTGCTTCTGCAACGATGGCTTTCGCACCTTCGGAAACATTAGGAGTGTTCAAATCTTTCAATTGGTCATTTGAACCCTGGAAAACTGAAAATTTATTTTTCAAATTCATTACTTCCAACGTTTCGTTGACTCTTTTTACAGCATTTTCCGCAGTAATATCTGATTTGTCAAACGGGTCGCCTGGTTTTAAATGGGAACCGATAATTCCCTTGATTTCTGTTGAAGGCGAAAGAATCTGATGAACGAGTTGAAACAATCCGTCCGGGTCGCCGCCAAAATCATTATCGACGATAACGCGATAGCGGGGTTTTACGTATTTATCCATTTCCGAAATCACGGCAGAAGATTGTGCGGACACAGCCATTGCCGCAAAAAAAGAAACTATATTAAAAATTGATTTCATTGTTTTAGGTTAACCACAAAAGAGTTATTGATTATTTTCTGATAGGATTTTATCCTATCCTTTAGTAAATCGTCCCTTTGGGACTCTATAAATCTCTCGCAGATTATTTAGATAAAGCAGATTTCTTAATTTATTATCTGCAAAATTTACTCAATCTACGTGAGATTAAAGTCAGTACAATCTTTATGATTTAATCAAATGCTATAAAAATTTGTGGAATTTCAGCCAATCCAAATACACATCCGACCATTTATCAACAGGAAGATTCTGTTTCCCCATTCCGAAACCGTGACCACCTTTTTCGTAGATGTGAAGTTCGGTTGGCTGTCCTGCTTCCATCCATTTGTTGTATAATAAAACTGATTTTGGAGCCAGTTTTAATTGGTCATCACTTGCAGCACAAATGAATAATGGCAAAGTCGTTGAAGGAATCTGAGTATCTAAAATCTCCTGACTTGGTCCGCCGTAAATCGAAGCTGCGAAGTTGGGTAACGTTGAAGCATCTTTGCTGTGAAGAACGCTTTCCAAAATCACACTTGCTCCTGCTGAGAATCCGATAACGCCCAATTTTTCAGGATTGATATTTAATTCTTTTGCGTGGGTTCTGATGTAAGAAATTGCCGTTTTGATGTCCTCGCCTGCCATCACTTTGATAGGAGCTGTATTTGCATCGAATGCTTTTCGGTCTTTGATATTTTCCATCATTTCTTTGGCTGGGTCGTTGGATTTTGTTTCCAGTAATCTGTATTTTAAAACGATTGCCGTGATTCCGTTTTCTGCTAATTTTTTAGCCACATCAATTCCTTCTCTGTTGATGGATAAACTTTGAAAACCTCCACCCGGAGCAACAATAACAACAGTTCCGTTGACTTTTGCTTTATTGGCTTCGAATAATAACATTGAAGGTTGTGATACATTGAAAACGACTTCTGTTTTGAACAATTCATTGAATTGCTGCGCTTCTTTCTGTGTCCAGTTTTCTGTTCCCGGCGCTTTTCCTTTGTATAATGGAATTGATTTTTGAGCGTTGATTGTGCTTAATCCTAAAAGGAATGCACTTGCTATGATTAATTTTTTCATTTTTGAATTGATTTGATTTTTTTAAACGCAAAGAGCGCTAAGTTTTTTTTAATGTTGTTCTGCAAATTTTCCGTTCGCAAAGGCGTTTCACTCAGCGAAGACAAACAATTAGATCACAGGTATTTTGTCATTCCGTAGGAATCTAGACCAAGTATTTCAATAACATTGTTTAGATTCCTACGGAATGAAAAAGTCTGTTTTTAAATGACAAATCTTCAACTTTGCGAAGCGCAGCCCGACTTGAACGGAAATCCTTTTTTGCGAAAACTTCGAGTTCTATTTAGACTGAAATCGTCTTGCAAAAAAGATTGGGAGTGGAAGGCGGAAATAGCTGCCCAAAATATTCTAGTAAAAAGAAATGAGACCGAACCTAATGTCGGGTCTCAAGACATCAACTAAACTAAATTTATGATGAATCATTTTTTATATTTCTCTGTTCTGGTATCTTTAATTACGCCAGACCAGTTCATTCCATATCCGAAATCGTAGTTGTGACCTTCGGAATCTTTGTGCGTTTCCATATCGTAAGGGACGTCTTCTTTTTGTTTTTCAACCGTCGCCATATTTGCTGGCATCTGAAGCGGAAGCAATCCTGAAGGTTCATATTTTCCAGTTATGATATCTACAACTGCCTGATTTGACACATTGAAATTCATCAGAATTGCATCAGCGTGTTTTTCAAATTCATTAAAAATCATCGGCTTGGAAGCTGTGATAGAAACGATTACGGGCTTTCCGTTCATTGCTTTGTAAGCATTTTCTATCGCTAATAAATCTGTGAAATTGGTCGCTGTGGAAGTTTTGTTTTTGAATGTTCTGTCGTGAACATTCGGTGCAACAACTGAGTCTCCCGCTGCAATACTTTTTTCACGAGCTTCGGTTGCCGTGTACGTCTGATACTGAAGAGAAATCGGGACATAACCGTTTCCGCCTTCTTTGGCATCGCTGTCACTGTAACCGCCTTCTTCACTGTGTGGACTTTTCACGAAAACAAAGGCAAAATCAGCTTTTGCAGGGTCATCAGTTACGTTAAAATGCTTTTTCACTTTTTCGATATCGACAGGATATTCCAAAGACGGTCCGGTGTAGATTCCCCACCAGTTGAAGGTTGCCGGAGAGTATCTCTTCGGAATGTAAGCCGTTTTTCTTTCTTTAATCGGAAGAATATTGGCTTTGTTTTTCAACATCACGATAGATTTTACCTGAGCTTCGTAACCTGCTTTCATAAATTCAGGATTACCAACTATTTTCTTGGTTTCTTCAACGTTAACGTAAGGGTTTTCAAACAATCCGGTTCTGAAAAAATTTCTCAACAAACGAACGGCAGACTGCTCAAATTTTGCACGATAGGCTTTTTCTCCGTGTTCCTTTACTCCCATTTGATAGGCTTCCAAAACAGGCGCTTTGTCGTTGTTTCCTCCAAACTGATCAACGCCCGCTTCCAATACTTTATAATGACGTTCTGCGATGGATAATTTCTCTGCGCCCCAAGGTTTTCCGGCAAATCCTCCCGGAGATTTTGGTTCGTCAGCTGTGATGAGCCAATCGGTACAAACTACGCCGTCATATTTGTATTTTCCACGAAGTAAATCGGTGATTAAGTACTTGCTGTAACCGTTTCCAACGTTTTCTCCGTTCTTCGTATCCTGATTGAAACTAATCGTGTAATAAGGCATTACCGCAGAAGCTTCTTTGGTTCCGCCGTTGAGTTTAAAAGCACCTTCTGTAAAAGGTTTTACGTGGTTCTGGAAATTATTTCCAGGATAAACAGCATATTTCCCCATTGCCCAGTGACCGTCACGACCGCCTTCTTCAGGTCCGCCTCCCGGCCAGTGCTTCACCATTGCGTTTACGCTTTCAATTCCCCAACCATTTTTGCTTCCGATGGTTGTCTGGAAACCGTCGATGTAACCTCTTCCTAAATCTGCGGTCAACTCAGGACTTTCGCTGAAAACGTAAGCGATTCTGTACCAACGGGGTTCTGTTCCCAAATCGATTTGAGGAGATAAAGCCGTTGAAATTCCCAAGGCTCTGTATTCCTGCGCAGCAATATTCCCGAATTTCTTCACCAATTCCGGGTCGAACGTTGCGCCCATTGCCAAACCATCCGGCCAAAGAGAAATCTGTCCGCCTGCTCCTTCATTAAATTCTGCCGTTACGGTTGCAGAATGTCTCGGGTCTGTACTGTTATTCGCAGGAATTCCCAATCCTAAACCTTCGATGTATGCTTGGATATTATTGCTCCATTTTGCAGCAATTTCAGGAGATTCTACTGTCGTTACCAAGACGTGACGAAGATTATCTTTTTTTAAAAATTTCTTCTGCTGATCTGTTAAATCAAAAGCTTTTGCACCGCTTTCTTTGTAAAACATTCCGTTGTATTTTCCTGCTCTGAAACCGTCTGCAGGAGCCGGAACCGATTGATGACCGCTGTATAGCATCAATCCTGCAATCTGTTCCACCGACATTTTTGAAGCTAAATCTTTGGCTCTTTCGTCAACCGGAAGCCTCCAGTCTTCGTATTTGTCTAGCTTTCCGTTTTTGTTTAAATCTTTAAACTTATTTCCACCAACTGTCAAAATCTTTACTCCTGAATCTGCAGAATATCCCAAAACCGGACCTTTGGAATTGGTTACAATCTGAATGTTTTGCGAAAATGCCGTTATTCCTAAAAATAAGGCTGCAACATTTAAAACTGTTCTTTTCATTGTTTTAAATTTTAGAAATTAAAGTTTACCGAGAATTGTCCTGTCATTGGCATAATGTAAGTTCCCGTCAACAGTTTTCCGTAGTATGGATTGGCATCGGTAATCAGTTCGGCACCGTTGATGGTTCCGCTCGCTCCTCTCTGATTCAGGAAGTTGATAACTGTTGCGCCAAGGTTGATGTTTTTGTTAACCGTATAACTTACCCCACCGAAAGTTTCCCATCTTGGTGCGAAGTATAAAGCGTTCGTAAGGTTTGCATATTGTTTTGAGAAATATCTGAAACTTGCCCAAAATCTCCATTTATCAATCGTATAACTTGGGTCGATTTCCATCAACACTTTAGCAACTCCCAAAACATTGTTGTCGTTATAATCGTAAGCCGTTCCGAAAGCATTGAAATTGAATTTTTTATACACCGGATTCTGTAAAGTCAATAAATAATGCAGATTAAATCCTTTGAAAGGTTTTACTACAAAATCGGTTGTCCATCCAATCGTCTGGATATCATAATAAACCGTAACGTTTTGAGCCTGAGTTGTGTTTGCGGGGTTGACCAAGTTGTATCTGTTCAGGTTGTTGTTCTTTTTAAGATACGTTGCCTGAGAAATCAACTGGATGTAATCTGTGTTCCAGAAAACTCCCAAAGCTCCTAATGGACTTTTTATTTTATTGGTGTTCGGTTCAAAAGCCTGTGAATAACTTTCCAGTCTTCTGTTTTCTTCGGTATAAAGTAAATTTGCGATAACACCGAAGTTTTTGCTGATGTTATAAGTTGCATTTAAACTTCCTGCAACCTGGAAAAAGCTTTGATTGATACTGTTAAATTGACTCGGGTCTGTAAAGTTGAAACCAACTGTTCTCGGCGTTAAAGAATATTCACCATCAATGATGTGATTTCTTAAATGTAAACCATAGCTCAAGTTGAAGTTGTCTGAAACTTTCCACTCATCTGTTGCGTAAACCGATAGTTTATTTTCTATTCCGCTGTGGAATTCTCCTCCTGCATTGTAGTTATAAAAACCATCTGCATCTGTTGTCGGACCAATCAATCTTTGAGGTTGTGGTTCAACGGTTTGAAAGAAGAAAGACCTGTTTGATGTGAATTTATCTATGTTATAATACTGTTCTAAAACACCAAATGTTACATTGTGATTCCCCAATTGTTTGTTTAATGAAAAACGTCCCGCAATATTAGTAATCGGTGTTTTTGGCGTGTGCATTGCCAGCTGAGTTCCAACCGCTCCGGTGTAAGCCTGACCTGTTGAAGCAATCGTGTAACCCGAAGCCGCATCAGCATTGAAAATACTTAAAGGAATAATATTAGAAGACTTCGCCGTTGCAAAGTGTGCTCTGGTTGAGAATTTGAAATTCCAGCCGTTGTTTAGCAAATAATTACCGAAGATGTCGATGTTATGAGATGTATTTCTACTGTCGTTTCCATCCATATTTGCCCAATAAGTTTCACCGGAAAGAATGTCTTTCATTTTAATTTTTCCGTCTCTAACCACATAAGAGTCTCTACCGATTCTGAAATTGTCGAGCTCGGTTACTTTACCTTCTGGCCCGTATTGGAAAACGGCATAATTGGTGATGCTGTAAGAATCTGCATATTTGTATTGAATCGAAATCTTTCCTTTATCATCATTGAAATATTTGGTAACACCCGCTCTGAAAATCTTTGTTTCATCAACATTTCTTGTAAAGCCAAGTTTGTAGGTACTTGGATCGAAGTTTGCAAATGCACCAACTGTGTATGTCCAGCCATTTTTAGAAATAGGACCTGAAGCGTTTACATCACCTTGCAGCCAACCGAAAGTACTTGTTGTGAACTTTCCTTTTAATTTAAAATCTTTAGTTCCGGTTTGAGAATAAGAGTTTACTGCAAAACCAAGGTCGCCCATTGTGTTGGCCAGCTGGTCCATTTTCAATAACCCTGTTTTTTCCAGGCCTACACTTTGTCTCCACGTTTTGTTGGGAAGTTCAGGCCAGAAAAAGTAAACGACAGGCAAATCGTTTTCAAGAATGGTAATTCCACCAACTGTTGATGGCAAACCGATATTCACGTCTCTTGGGCTCGTGTTATTGGCTGCGTTCAACATTACGTTTCTGTTGTTGTCTTCTTTTGAAGATGCAGTAACAGTTTTTACGCCTTCTTCATTTTTTGCAGCTGCATTGATAGCACTTTTCACAGCAAGACTGTCTGTCTTTTCCTGTCCAAAAACTGTGGCGAAGGAAAGCATCAGTCCGAGAGCTGAAATTTTAGTTAAAGATTTTCTCATTTCCAGTTATATATATTTTAATTTTCTTCAGCTTTTAATATCCATTCAATCATCATATTCGATTATTGATACAGATAATTCTGTTGTAATTATTGCCAATAATATTGTTGTCTAATTGAATATAACCTTCAACTTTTGTATGAAACGGCAATTTATTTCATTGCTTCATATTGAAACATTACAATAGTACATTCTTTATTTTAATTGAACAAATAAATATTAATAAAAATTAACATTGAATATACTTAATTGATATTCAAAACATTAAAATTAAAATTCACAACAGAATTTCATTGATTCAAACGGAATCAATGAAAATAGTATGTTAAATCATCACCAAAAAATAACTCGATTTCTTAAAATTTGCTTTTCGTCAATTTTTTTATTAATATTTTTGTAACATTGACATCAGAAACTAATGAAAATGGACTCTAAGGAATTAATCTCACAACGATCGAACGAAGCAAAAGAAATATTTCTCCCGAACCTTTCTGCAGACCCGGTGATTTTTGGATTTGACCAAAACGAATTGAAAGTTCTTCTGCTGAAAATGAATTACAGAAAATTATGGTTCTTGCCTGGTGGCTATGTCAAAAAAGAAGAAGATTTGGACGACGCCGTAGTGAGAATCTTGAGAGAAAGAGCTGGCGTGAATGCTGTTTCTTATCTGGAGGAGTTCGGTGTTTTTGGAAAAAAGAACAGAAGTGAAGATTACTTCGAAGACTTTGACGAGACCTTGTTCCACAAACAAAGGTTTATTACAATTGGATATTACGCCTTATATAATCCATCAAAAATTGATCTGACTGTTGATGAATATAGCGAAAGCTGCGAATGGATCTACCTGAGCCAGCTTCCTAATATTGAGATGGCCATGGATCATAAGGAAATTGTGGAAAAGGCATTGGTTGCATTACGGGAAAAGATTTCAATCAAACCAATCGGTATCAATCTTTTACCAGAAAAATTTACTCTGTCTGAGCTTCAAAAATTGTATGAAGCAATTCTTGGAAAAGAACTTAACCGAGGAAATTTTTATCGAAAAATAAAGAATCTTGGAATTCTGAAGAAACTGGACGAACAACGAAAAGGTGGTGCGCACAAAGCTCCGGATCTTTACTCTTTTGATGAAGAGATTTATAACAATGCTCTGAAAAACGGTTTGATAAGCTGGTAATAAAAATATTAGTCTAAAACTTTTTCTGTTTTAATATCAAATTCGGCTTCCCATTGTTCGAGCAAATTGAGGATTGGCAAAAGCGCTAAACCTTTTTCTGTAAGACAATATTCTACTCTGGGTGGCGTTTCTTTGAATTCTTGTCTCGTCAGAAGATGATCATTTTCCATTTCTCGCAGCTGATCCGTCAAAACTTTTCGGGAAATCACGGAAATTCGTGCGGCAATCTCACCGAAGCGCAATTTTCTATTGTTGATTACCAAAACAATAATCGGTTTCCACTTGCTTCCTAAAGCCGACATTGCCTTTCCCAGCGGGCAGCTGCAATGTAATGTTTTCTGCTGTCTCATATTTTTACCAATCTTTTATTTTTCATTTGTTACCGCCAAGTTACCATTTTTTTCATTCAAAAGATACAAATCCGAACTATTATTAGTTACTTTGTGTAACAATTAATCAAATAACAAAATTTAGAATGAGTTTAGACGCATTATTCACGCCTTTTACATACAAAAATCTTCATCTTAAAAACAGAATCGTAATGGCACCGATGACGAGAGCACAATCCGCCAATGGTGTTCCCACACAGCAAATTGCAGATTACTACGCAAGAAGAGCAGCTTCCGAGGTTGGACTGATTCTTTCGGAAGGAACCGTCATCAACAGACCTGCTTCCAAGAATATTCAGAACATCCCTGATTTTTACGGAACAGAAGCTTTGAAAGGTTGGAAAAACGTGATTGATTCTGTTCATCAAAATGGCGGAAAAATGGGACCTCAGATCTGGCACGTGGGCGACACGAGAAGTTCCCCAGATTATCCAACAGCCGAGATGGAAAAAGCTTCTACAATGACCCTGGAAGACATTCAGGATACGATTGCACAATTCGCAGCCTCTGCCAAATCCGCGAAAGATCTTGGGTTTGATGTTCTGGAAATTCACGGTGCTCACGGTTATCTGATCGATCAGTTTTTCTGGGAAGTGACCAACACAAGAACCGATGAATACGGTGGAAAAACCTTGAAGGAAAGAAGCAAATTTGCGGTTGACATTATAAAAGCAATGAGAGCTGCAGTAGGAGCCGACTTCACGATCATCATCCGACTTTCGCAATGGAAACAACAGGATTATAAAAGCAGATTGGCGACAACTCCTTCCGAAATGGAAGAATGGCTTTTACCAATGAAGGAAGCCGGTGTGGATATTTTCCATTGCTCGCAGCGCAGATTCTGGGAACCGGAATTCGAAGGTTCTGATCTTAATTTTGCTGGCTGGGCAAAAAAATTGACCGGACAACCCACCATCACTGTGGGATCTGTCGGCTTAAATGGTGATTTTATGGGCGCATTTGCAGGACAAGGCTCAGAGAAAAGTGATCTTTCAGAATTATTAAAGAGACTTGATCGTCAGGATTTTGATCTGGTAGCCGTCGGAAGAGCTCTCTTGAGTGACTACGAGTGGGTAAAAAAAGTAAAAGAAGGAAACTTTGACCAGATAGCGGATTTCTCGGCTGAGAGTTTGGCAGTACTTTATTAATTGTAAAAATTTTAATAACAAAAAAGCGGCTTATTGTAAAAATAAGCCGCTTTTATTTTGCAGAGAGGAAGGGATTCGAACCCTCGGTACAGTTACCCGCACACTAGCTTTCCAGGCTAGCTCCTTCAACCACTCGGACACCTCTCTATCTGAGGTTGCAAATATAATGAAATATCTGAATTCTCAAAAAATAAAACACCTTGAACAGAATTTTTTTTCGAATTATTTATAGATTTTACCTACTAAAGGTCTTCTGTCATTTCTCCACAAATATTTTCACTGAATAATTCTGAGAAATTTCTGTTGTATTTTGGATTTTTTAAAATATGCATCGCTTTTGTAATCGCAGATTCAGCAGTCATATCTTTGCCACTGATGGCACCTATCTTAGTAAAAATATTGCTATTGATATATTTTCCAAAGCTGATTCCGCCAGAAATGCATTGACTAATCACGACAACCTCAACACCTCTATTCCTTAGTTCCTGCAAAACAGTTTGTGTTTTCTCATTGTTAAAGATCGTTCCAGAACCAAAAACCTGCAAAATGATTGCTTCAGCTGTTTTGATCTCCAGTAAAGATTCGAAATTCATTCCAGGGAAAATCCTGCAAAATAGAACATTCTCATTCAGATAATTATCGAGTTCGAATTTACCTTTAGGTTTCCAAAGCACATTCTTATCGACATTCAAATGAACGCCAGATTGACCAAGAATCGGATAATTCGGACTTTGATATGCGTCAAAAAATTCCGCTGAATATTTAAGACTTCGGTTTCCGCGCAAAAGTTTATATTCAAAATAGACAGCAACCTCTTTGATAACAGCTTCGTCATTTTCATAAAGACTGGCGTAATACAGACTTGTCAGAAGATTTTCTTTCGCATCAGTACGCAAGTCTCCAATTGGTAGTTGTGAACCTGTGAGAATCACTGGCTTGCCAAGATTCTTCAGCATAAAACTAAGGGCTGATGCGGTGTAAGACATCGTATCCGTTCCGTGGAGAATCAGAAAACCATCAAAATTGTCGTAGTTTTTGTAGATCCAATCTGCGATCATCCGCCATTCGTGTGGACCCATATCGGAAGAATCTACAGGATTCTCAAACGGATGGACGGAAACCTCACATTCCAGAAGATTCATCTCCGGAATCCTTTTGAAGATCGTGGAGAAATCAAATGGAACCAGGCTTCCAGTTTCGTAATCTTTTTCCATTCCGATGGTTCCTCCGGTGTAGATGAGTAGGACTTTTCTTTTCATAAAACTATGTTGATTCAAAGATCTAATGTTGCAGCCCGACTTGAACGGAAATCCTTTTTTGCTTTTAATCAAGTTCTATTGAAACTGAAATCTCCTTACAAAAAAGATTGGGAGTGGAAGGCGGATTAAGCTGCCATAAAAATTCTCAGCAAAAGTAAAATTTTAATATGAATCGGGGAAATAAAAAATGCCCGTTAAAAAAACGAGCAATTAATTTATGTTTTAGTTAAATTATTTAACCAAAAGGATGCTTGCAATCTGATTGGCCAACTCAGTTCCAATTCTGTCCTGAGCTTCCTCTGTCGCAGCACCTGTGTGTGGCGTCAAAGAGATCTTCGGATGGTTCAAAATCTTATCAGAAGGCGTTGGCTCATTCTCAAAAACATCAAGACCTGCAAACGCTAACTTCCCTGAATCCAAAGCTGCAATCAAAGCAGTTTCATCTATCACGCCACCTCTAGCACAATTTACGATTGCTGCACCAGGTTTCATTTTGTCCAACTCGGCCGCGCCGATGATCGGGCCATCCTGAGCAGGTACGTGAAGCGTGATAAAATCTGAATGCTGGATCAATTGCTCCAACGGTTCAGTCTCGATCTCAACATTAATGTATTGGCTGTTGTAGAAATCCACTCTCACACTAGCTTTTCCGATTCTTGTATCAGAAGCGATCACTTTCATTCCCAGTCCAAGCGCAATTCTCGCCACTTCTTGTCCAATTCTTCCGATGCCGACGATCCCGATGGTTTTACCTCTCAACTCGATTCCAGCTTCGTATTTTTTCTTAAGTTTTGCAAACTCGGTGTTTCCTTTCACAGGCATCTGTCTGTTCGCATCCTGCAGGAATCTACATCCTGAGAATAGGTGCGCAAAAACCAATTCCGCCACAGATTCCGATGAAGCTGCCGGCGTATTGATCACGTGTTTTCCTTTTTCTCTCGCGTAAGCCACCTCGATGTTGTCCATCCCAACGCCACCTCTACCGATGATCTCAAGGCTTGGGCAATTGTCCACCATTTCCTTGGTCACTTTCGTCGCGCTTCTTACGAGCAGAACAGTCACCTGATTTTCGTTGATATAAGTAATTAGATCTTCCTGAGCCACCTTTGCAGTGATCACCTCGAATCCGTTTTCTAATAGCGCATTGATCCCAGACTGCGTCAATCCGTCATTTGCAAGTACTTTCATTCTGTATAATTGATAGTTGATAAATTATGAATGATAAAAAGAAGAGTGATAAATAATCTGAATTTACAATCATTTATCACTCATCAATATCATCTATTATGATTAGTCGCGGAAAACTTCTATGGTCACTTGTTTCTCAACCATATCTGTGAATTTTCCCTTGTATCTTGTTGCTTTTACAAGGTGGTTATCAATCCAGTGGTAATTTCCGCCTCTTGGTTTTCCCAGCAACACACTGTGGTATTTGAAACCGTGTTTGTTTAGCCACGTTTCTGTCACTTCTCTCAGATCCTCGGTTCTGGAAGTAAAAAAGCAAATCTGGTGACCTTCGTCATACCATTTGTTGATCGTTTCCAAAGCGTCTGGGAAAGGCTCGCAAGTCACCATTCTTTCCGGCTCTTCATTTGGAACATCTTCTGTAATTGTTCCATCGATATCGATCAGATAATTCTTGATATCGCCTTTCAGCATTGGGCTCAGATGTTCTATGTATTCTAGTTCCATATCGTGTGTTAAATTGAAGTTGCAAAATTAGGCTTTTCTCTGTAAACTAACAAACTATTATCAAATGCTTAATAGAATCTTAATTTTATAGAATATTTTAAAGAAAAATTTCCTTTTAGTTTTATCCAAAACAGAGACTGAGATAATATTTTTCGCAATCATTGTTTCCGGCTCTGCTCAGCAGGGTCAAAAATAAATGATTGGAAAATGTGATAATGAAATGCAAAACTTCAATTTTTGGCAACACTGCAACCCGACTTGAAAGAATCTATAAGTTTTGGAAGGCGGTAAAAAGCTGTCCAAATAATCTCAATCACTTTTTAATTCACTCACGGTCATCAAAATACCAAAGATGTTTTTATATTTGATGAAGAATAAAAAACTATGGAAAAGAAACTCAAACTTTGGGACGCAGTGATGATCGTGATGGGATCGATGATCGGGAGCGGGATTTTTATCGTGAGCGCCGACATAATGCGGAATCTTGGTTCTGGCTATTGGCTGATCGTAGTCTGGCTGATCACAACTGTGATGACCGTTGCGGCAGCAATCAGCTACGGCGAACTCTCGGCGATGTTCCCAAAAGCGGGCGGACAATATACTTACATCACAGAAATCTTTGGAAAACCGATGGGATTTCTTTACGGTTGGGGAATGTTTACGGTGATTCAAACCGGGACAATTGCCGCGGTAGCTGTTGCTTTCGGGAAATTTACAGCTTATCTCGTTCCTTCTCTGAATGACGCTGCTCCAATCTTTCAAAGTGGCGAATTTCAAATTACCTGGATTCAGATCTTGGCGATTGTCGTGATTCTGTTCCTGACTTTTGTAAATACGAAAGGCGTACAATTCGGGAAGATCTTGCAGAATGTTTTCACTTCTTCAAAAATCATCGCACTTCTCGGATTGATCATTTTAGGTTTTATTTTGATTGATAAATCCAATTGGAGTTCGAATATGAGTTTTGGTTGGGACGCTTTTCAAAATTTAAAAAACACAGAATGGACCGGAATCTCCGGTGCAACAATCCTTGGTGGAATTGCCGCAGCGATGGTTGGCTCGGTTTTCAGTTCGGTGGCTTGGGAGAATGTGACTTTCATTTCCGGCGAGATCGAGAATCCTAAAAAGAACGTTGTAAAAGCAATGATTTTGGGAACTTCCGCAGTGATGATTCTTTATCTTTTGGTAAATTTCGTTTACCTGAATGCGCTAGACAGAGATTCTATCGCCTTTGCAGCGAATGACAGAGTTGCGGTTTCTGCAGCTGAGAAAATGTTCGGCAATGCAGGAACGATTATCATTGCAGTTTTGGTAATGATCTCGACATTTGGTTGCGTAAACGGAATTGTTCTCGCTGGCGCAAGGGTTTTCCAGACGATGGCAAAAGATGGATTGTTCCTTAAATCTGCCGTTGAAAACAACAAAAACGGCGTTCCAGAAAAATCCCTTTGGATGCAGGGAATCTGGGCAAGTTTGCTTTGCCTGAGCGGACAGTACGGGAATCTTCTGGATATGGTTTCCTTCGTGATCGTTCTGTTTTATATGTTGACCGTTTTCGGTGTAATCTACCTCAGAATCAAAAAACCTGAAATGGAAAGAGGCTACAAAACGTTTCTTTATCCATTTACACCCGCACTTTACCTTTTGATTGGAACGGCATTTTGTATTTTGCTTTTGATATATAAGCCAGATTATACGTTGCCGGGATTGGGATTGATCTTGCTTGGGTTGCCGGTTTATTTTTTTATTAATAAGAAAATTATTGATGTCAATGATACCACCACTGAAGATTAAATTTTTATTTTTCTTATTATTCTTATCAGTCAAATTTTCAGCTTGTAAGTGCAAACAACATGTCATCGCGCAAGATTATTTTCAAGCCGATGTTGTTGGAGTAATTACCATAGAGTCTACTTATGGAAATGAGGAACGAGAGGAAAAAATGTTTGATTCAAGAATTTATAAAGCTAAAATAAGTTTCGATAAATTATATAAGGGAAATAAATTTGAAGAATTGATAATCTTTGGCAGTACTACTGGTGCGAGTTCAGGGGCTTGTGAAAAGCTTGTCAAAGCTGGAGAAAAATATCTTCTTCTCACAAGTAAAAATCAAAATGGAGAATATGTTGAGTCTCTTTGTAGCAGTATGTATAAAATTTATGATAACAATATAAATGAAGTCAATAAATACAGCAAACAATTCAATTATTTAGAGAAAAACAAAAGCCTGTTCAAAGATTTAAAATTTATAGACTACGATGATGAATCCGAGAATTGGGATAATGTAAAAAAAATGACAACTAATGAGTTTGAAATTATTTTTGGAAAAAAAATAAAAAATAAATTTGGAATTTATAAAGTCAAAACTGATATTGAAAATAATATTATCGAAATACAATCCATTAAAAAAATTGGACTTAATGAAAGGAAAATATTAGCATTAATAAAGAAAAATATTAAAATAAACTTTTTATTTGAAGAAAATCCTAATTCAGAATATTTACTACTTCTAAGTTTTTAAGTGTATAAATATGTCCATCAATCTAAAATCAATTTTCTCAAATCTAATCTCCAAGTTTTCCAACGACGAAAAATTGAAACTTGATTATTGGCAAGAAATTGAAAGATCATATTCCCAAAAAAGCAGGAAATACCACAATCTCGCCCATCTTGAGAATATGATTTTGGAATTGGAAAATGTGAAAGATGAAATTTCAGATTTCGATGTTTTGCTGTTTTCAGTGTTCTATCACGACATTGTCTATAAAACAACATCAAAAGACAACGAGGAAAAAAGTGCAGAAATCACAAAGAAACGCTTAGAAAAAATTAATATTCCAAACGAAAGAATAATTAAAATCTACAATCAAATTCTCGCCACAAAATCTCACGAAAAAAGTGATAATTCTGACACTAATTTTCTACTCGACGCAGATTTAGCAATTCTTGGAAAAGACTGGAAAGTTTATGAAAATTACATTCATCAAATTAGAAAAGAATACTCAATTTATCCGGATTTTCTTTATAAACCTGGTAGAAAAAAGGTTCTAACTCATTTTCTTGAATTTGAAGAGATTTTTAAAACGGATTATTTTAAGGAAAAATATGAGAAGATGGCGAGAGAAAATATTCAAAAAGAAATTTCGATGTTATGATTGGTTTCTACCCTTCCAATAAAAACTCCTTATAATTCCCCAAAAACTTCACATCAGCACCAATTGCTTTCAGTTCGTCCACGGAATTAATGTAAAGCACATCATCCCAACCGCCAACAACGGTCACAAAGAAAAAATAATTTCCCAATCTGGTTTTAAGAGTTCGGGATTCGATTTTACTAAGGTTCATATTTCGCCAAGCAAAAACCGACAAAACCTGATGCAATCCTCCAGCGTGATCCTGTGGTAGCGTGATGAGCATTGCGGTTTTCTTCCCTATATTTTCCAGATGATTTTCGTAAGAATTCTCAGTTTTGGAAATGATGATGAATCTGGTGTGATTTTCCTCGACGTCGTGGATGTTTTCGTTGAGAATCTTCAACCCGTATATTTCGGCAGCAAATTTGTTAGCAACTGCCGCGATCTTCCGATCTGGATTTTCAGAAACACGTTTTGCCGCCGCTGCTGTGGAAGCGAAATCCTGTTTCTGAACGTCGGGATAATTTTTATTCAGAAAATGAAAACTTTGGGCAAGCGCCTGCGGATGAGAATAGATCTTCTCGATGGATTCTGGATTTTCCTGACCTGGATGGATCATCAAATGGTGTGCAATCGGCATTACTGCTTCCGCTTCGATTTTGATTTCGGGCGTTTGATAAAGATAATCCAAAGTCATAGAAACCGTCCCTTCTATCGAGTTTTCCAAAGGAACCACCGCTTTGTCCACTTCATTGTTCTGAACCGCCAAGAAGCAATCCAAGATGTTCGATTTTGGGATCAACTCATCATTTGGGAATAACTGCGTTGCGGTCAACTGCGTAAAAGAAGCTTCAGGTCCGAGGAATGCTATTTTCATTTTGCGAAATTAAAGAATTTTTGAACCACAAAAGTCACAAAAGATGATTTATTCTTCAACAGAAATCCTTCGACTCCGCTCAGGATGACAACGCATAATACAAATCGATAATATTAACGATGTCAGGTTGAGCGGAGTCGAAACCTTTTCAATCAAAAAACTATGTGTCTATGGTTAAATTAATCCACAGTTTTCTTAGAAAAATCAAAATTGAAATTTGCGCTTACAATAAATCCATTATTGTACTGGAAAACATTCTTCCCTTCTATTACCCGTCCAAATTGCACAATTTGATTCAAATATCCACCTTCTACTCTAACCAAATTATTGAATTTGTAACCCAACAAAACGCCTATTCGATTCTGGTCAAAGATATTTTCACCGACATTCTTTCCAAATCCAATCATCAATTCGTCATAAACGGCTACGTAAGGCGTTTTGTCACCCATCGAATTTCCCTTCAAAGGCATTTGCAAACGGATCATATATCGCGCTCGGTTCAGAAATGGATATTGGTCTTCGGAAGTCAGGTTGGCATTGGAATATCGCCCAACCCAACGCTGTTCTAGCATAAAACGGTGCGACAGATCGATTTTTCCGATTTTGTCAGTAATGGTTGCCATTTCGTAGATCCTATGTTCTGTGAAATCTTTTCCCATCCCGTTGATTGGAATCTCACCATAAGGAAAAGTCTCTGCCCAAGCATAACCAACGCGTAATTGCAAATTTGGATTTGCCTGATAATTAAGTCCCAGACGCAAAAGACTCTGTTGCCAAGTCGTGATGTAATCATTTCTTCGCCACTGATATTCTGTGTGAATGGAGAATTTCGAATCCAGCTTGAAAGTTCCGTTGTACGCGTACCAGCCGATATTGTTGTGATCGCTGATCCGGTTTTGTGCGGAAAAAGATGCTGAAATTGAAATTAGAAAAACTAAACTGAAAAATAATTTTACCTTGGTAAAGAACATATTTTTGAAATATCGATTTCAGCAAAAATAGAAATTCGGAAATGGATAGACAACCTTAATCGGTTTTTATCTTTAAAACGGGTGCGCTGTAATTGTTCGTTTTTTTGTCAGGATTAATCACGCTGGAAGTTTTCAAAAGATCTTCTGCAATCAGAATGTTTCCATCGTGAACTTCGATATCATTAAGGAAAACCAAAGCATTAGCAGGTAATTTGAATCTTTTCTTTGCTTCGGAAATCGTCAGACTTTCGATGGTCATTTTTTCTTTGAGCGTGATGTTGATCAATCCATTTTTTATCAAATCATCAAATTTTGCAGTTTCTGTAGAAGGTGTTTTGTAAACCTGAACCTGCTCGATCTTGTTTGGGTCCAAACTATTTAAAGTTAGATTTCCCATTACCACATTTTGGACAATGACAATAGGTTTTGGTTCCGTTGTCTGTGCGGAATTTAAAATAAAAACGAAGGAAAGTATGAAGCTAAAGATGATCTTTTTCATTATTAATAAATTTAATTTCCAAGATACAAAAATTAATTGGCATCACCTTTTTCGATGCCTTCTTCTATCTTTTCAACCACTTCCTGCTCTTCTTCGTCAGAAATTTCCAGTTGATCTTCTGTATCTTCATTTCTAATGACGAGCGATATCCAAATTGGAAAATGGTCAGAATCCACTGACTTTGTGACATTCATATCCACCAATCGGAAATGTGGACTCACGAAAAAATGATCTAATGGCCAGCGCAAAAACCAATATTTGGCGTGAAAGGTATTGAACATTCCTCTGCCGCGTCGGGGATCCAACATTCCGCTGGATTTTAGAAATAGTTTGGTAGTTTGCGACCAAGCGACATCATTCAGGTCACCAAAAACGATGGCTGGTTTCCCGTATTCCTCCGCTTTTTTTCCGACCAAAAGAATCTCAGCATCACGTTCGGTACTTTCTGGATTTTCCTGAGGAACTGGCGGCGTAGGATGAATTCCGTATAATCTGACAACGTTATTGTTGTATTCCAAGTCGGCGACGATGGAAGGAATATCATCATCTATCAAATAATTGATCTCATAATTCTTAACCGGGAAATGACTGTAAAACAACAGGCCATACGTATTCGCCAATGGAACCTCGATTTTGTATTCATAATCCTTTGTGACCACTTCCAAAGCTTTTCTCCACTCTTCATCCGTTTCTAGAAAAAACAAAACGGTGGGATCATTTTCTTTGATCAGATCAATTAGTTTCTGATAATTTCGGTTGTGTTGATAGACATTGCAAACCAAAATATCGAGCGTGGTCTCGTCCGCATTTGGCTTAACTTTATCGATCATCGTCTTTCCAAATCTTGTGTAAGGAAGAATGATATATAAAAGATAAAGTGCAAATACCACTTCTAAAGCCAAGAGAACTTTGTCATAATCCGTGGGTTCCGGAATGGCAAATTTCCATAAAACAATCAGAGCAATCAGAATCACAAACTTCTGAAAACGAGGATAATCGAAAATCCTAAATGTCCAAAATGTGTTTTTAACAGAAGGAATTAGAACGGAGAAAATCGCCAATATGGAAATGATCCAGTACAAACAATACGTGTAGTTTTCCATATGTAAAATTAGTCTTTGATGGTTTTGCCTAAAATAATGAGACTTTGTTTTTCGCCATCGAGTTCAGCGATATTTTTGAGATTGGCCCAAAGTTCGAAACCGAATTTTTCAAATAAGGTCAAACTTGGCAAATTGTGCGCGAAGATAAATGCAAGCAGATTTTCGATGCCTAAGCTTGGGCATTTTTCTAATGACAACTTTAAAATCTGTTTACCGAAACCTTTGCCACGGAAATTTTCATCAATGTAAATACTGATCTCAGCCGTTTTCTGATAAGCCGGACGACCATAAAAATCCTGAAAACTGACCCAGCCAATGGTATTTTTCTGAGCATCTTCCACCATCCAAAGCGGACGCGTTTCAGAATTATGCTCATTGAACCAATCAATTTTGCTTTCGACGGAAACAGGCTCCAGATCGGCAGTAACCAATCGCGACGCCACCGTAGAATTGTAAATCTCTACGATTTTTGGAAGGTCTTCTAAAGTGGCGTCTCGAAAAGTCATATTTTTAATTAATTTTGAAATTGAGAGATTCAGAGATTCAGTAATTTCTAAATCTCTCATTTAATTTCTTAATTCAATGCGTTAAACGCTTGTTCCAGATCACCGATCAAGTCTTCAGCATCTTCGATTCCGACGCTTAATCTTACCAAGTCATCAGTGATTCCAAGAGCTGCTCTTTTATCCTCTGGGATTGATGCGTGTGTCATCAAAGCCGGAAGGTTTGCCAACGATTCTACGCCACCCAAAGATTCTGCCAAAGTGAAAACTTTGATGTTTTCCAGGAATTTTACAGCATCTTCTTTCTTTCCAGATTTGAACGTGAAAGAAACCATTCCGCCGAACTCGGTCATTTGACGTGTTGCCAAATCATATTGCGGATGAGAAGACAATCCTGGATAGTAGATCTTTTCAACCAATGAATGCGTTTCCAAATATTTTGCCACTTCGAAACCGTTGTCTGAATGTCTTTGCATTCTCAGCGCCAATGTTTTGATTCCTCTCAAGACCAAATAAGAATCGTGAGGCCCGAGAATTCCACCACTTGCAAACTGGATGAAATGTAATTTCTCGCCCAATTCTGCATCTTTCGCGATCAAAGCTCCAGCGATCAAGTCAGAATGTCCGCCCAAATATTTTGTTGCAGAATGCATCACAATATCCGCTCCCAGATCCAAAGGTTTTTGAATATAAGGCGTTGCAAATGTGTTATCTACAGCTACCAAAATATCTTTTCCTTTCACAGTATCAGCGACCATTTTGATGTCCACCAATTTCATTAATGGATTCGTTGGCGTTTCTAGCAAG
>Ga0213834_100241_pt1 | contig 40573 bp, 37 predicted proteins | sample SWPTP12_FD_160580 | JGI IMG/M metagenome (GOLD analysis project Ga0213834, IMG submission 160580) | Coastal seawater microbial communities from Marineland, Florida, United States - SWP TP1 #2 | ecosystem: Environmental > Aquatic > Marine > Coastal | place: USA: Florida | collected 2016-08-06 | reverse complement strand
CCCCTTTGTATAAAGGAGAGATGTACCCCATGTGGTTCAAAAACCTGCTTGTCTATCGCCTGACCCAGGACCTGCCATTTGACGCCGAGGCGCTGGAAACCGCATTGGCGACCAAGCCTGCACGTGCTTGTGCCAGCCAGGAGTTGACCACTTACGGTTTCATTGCCCCGTTCGGCAAGGGCGAAGACGCGCCGCTGGTGCATGTCAGCGGCGATTTCATGCTGATCGCAGCGCGCAAGGAAGAACGCATTCTGCCGGGCAGCGTCGTCAACGATGCACTCAAGGAGAAAGTCGAAGAGATCGAGACCGAGCAAATGCGCAAGGTCTACAAGAAAGAACGGGATCAGCTCAAGGATGAAATCATCCAGGCGTTCCTGCCGCGCGCCTTCATTCGTCGTTCCATGACCTTCGCCGCGGTCGCGCCCAAGCAAGGCGTGATTCTGGTCAACGCCTCCAGCCCCAAGCGTGCCGAAGACCTGCTGTCCACCTTGCGTGAAGTGGTCGGTTCGCTGCCAGTGCGTCCGGTCACCGTGAAAACCGCGCCGACCGCCGTGATGACCGAATGGGTCAAGACCGGCCAGACCGCCGAAAACTTCTTCGTGCTGGACGAGTGCGAACTGCGCGACACCCACGAAGACGGTGGCATTGTGAAGTGCAAGCGTCAGGACCTGACCAGCGACGAAATTCAGTTGCACCTGAGCACTGGCAAGGTCGTCACGCAATTGTCGCTGGCCTGGCAGGACAAGCTGTCCTTCGTGCTGGACGATAAACTCAGCGTCAAGCGCCTGAAATTCGAGGACCTGCTGCAGGATCAGGCCGAACAGGATGGCGGCGATGATGCGCTGGGCCAGCTGGACGCCAGCTTTACCCTGATGATGCTGACTTTCGGCGAGTTCCTGCCGGAGTTGTTCGAAGCCTTGGGCGGCGAAGAGATTCCGCAAGGGATCTGATTCCACCCACCTTCGTGCAGGAGCGCGCCTGGTCTGGGCCGCATTGGACAAATGCGGCCCAGACCAGGCGCGCTCCTGCAATCGTGAAACCCATAATAAAAGGAGCGAGCCATGCGTGCCCTGGCTGCGTTGAGTCGTTTTGTCGGTAATACCTTCGCGTACTGGGTGCTGCTGTTCGCCGTGCTGGCGTTCCTGTTCCCGACCTGGTTCATCAGTCTGAAAACCCTGATCGTGCCGCTGCTGGGGCTGGTCATGTTCGGCATGGGCCTGACCCTCAAGCTCGACGACTTCTCGGAAGTCGTGCGTCATCCGTGGCGTGTGGCGCTGGGCGTGGTGGCCCATTTCGTGATCATGCCGGGCGTCGCCTGGCTGCTGTGCCAGGTGTTTCATCTGCCTGCAGAAATCGCTGTCGGCGTCATCCTGGTCGGTTGCTGCCCGAGTGGCACGTCATCCAACGTCATGACGTGGCTGGCGAAAGGCGATCTGGCCCTGTCGGTCGCCATCGCGGCCGTCACCACCCTGCTTGCGCCGCTGCTGACGCCGGCGTTGATCTGGCTGCTGGCATCGGCGTGGCTGCCGGTCTCGTTCATGGAGATGTTCTGGTCGATCCTGCAACTGGTGATGCTGCCGATCGTGCTGGGCGTGATCGCTCAACGCCTGCTCGGCGCGCGCGTGCAATTCGCGGTCGACGTGCTGCCGCTGATTTCGGTGGTGAGCATCGTGATGATCGTCTGCGCCGTGGTAGCCGCCAGCCAGTCCAAGATCGCGGAATCGGGCCTGCTGATCATGGCCGTGGTCATTCTGCACAACAGCTTCGGTTTCCTGCTGGGCTACTTCACCGGCAAGCTGTTCAAGCTTCCACTGGCCCAACGCAAGTCGCTGTCACTGGAAGTCGGCATGCAGAACTCCGGCCTTGGCGCCGCCCTCGCCAGCGCGCACTTCTCCCCGCTCGCCGCCGTGCCCAGCGCGTTGTTCAGCGTATGGCACAACATCTCGGGCGCGTTGCTCTCGACGTATTTCCGGAAGATGGCTCCGGATGAAGACCGTCCAGCGCAGCAAAAGCCTGCTGCGCATTAACGGACAGAGCGGCAAGTTGCATCGTGATGAGGGTGGGCCAAGTGCGGGACTGCTTCTTACCCACCTGATTCATGCGCAGGAGGCCGGGTCAGGCGATCGGTGATCATCGCCCTGCCCCGCTGCTTCGAGCATGTCCGCCCGCAGAGCATTCAAGACGTGGCGCCGCTTAGCGCACGGTGCCTCTGAGTGCCGCCACGCGCTCGCGCACCAGCGCCGGTTGCGATTCTTCGCCGGTCAGGGCCGGTCCGGCCACCAGGGTGACGCGTGACCAGAGTCTGCGAAACACGCCTTTGTCCGGGTCACGGCTGAAGAAGCTGCCCCACAAGCCTTGCAATGCAAGCGGGATAACCGGCACGTCGGTCTCTTCCAGCACGCGGGTCATGCCGCTTTTGAATTCGTCGATTTCGCCCGTTGTGGTCAGTTTGCCTTCTGGGAAGATGCACACCAGTTCGCCTTCCTTGAGGTAGCCGGCAATGCGCTTGAACGCCTGGTCGTAGATGATCAGGTCCTCGCTGCGTCCGGCGATGGGGATGGCGCCTGCGGTGCGGAAGATGAAGTTGAGCACCGGCAGGTTGAAGATTTTGTAGTACATGACGAAGCGGATCGGGCGGCGTACCGAGCCTGCGATCAGCAGCGCGTCGACGAACGAGACATGGTTGCAGACCAGCAGCGCCGCGCCCTCGTCGGGAATCCGCTCGAGGTCCTTGTGCTCCACGCGGTACATCGAATGGCTGAGCAGCCAGATCATGAAACGCATGGTGAATTCCGGAACGATCTTGAAGATGTACGTGTTGACCGCGATGTTCATCAGCGAGACGACGAGAAACAGCTGCGGGATCGACAGCTTCACCACGCTGAGGAAGACGATCGAAACGATGGCCGACACCACCATGAACAGCGCGTTGAGAATGTTGTTGGAGGCAATGACGCGGGAGCGCTCCTTCTCCGGGGTGCGCGACTGAATCAGTGCGTACAGCGGAACGATGTAGAAACCGCCGAAGATGCCGATGCCCAGAATGTCCAGCAACACCCACCAGGCCTGAGCGTAACCGAGAATGGCCAGCCAGTTGTTGGCCTGGACGTTTTGCGGAAAATCGCCCGAATGCCACCACAGCAACAGGCCGAAAACCGTCAGCCCCATCGAGCCGAACGGCACCAGACCGATCTCCACCTTGCGCCCCGACAGGCGCTCACACAGCATGGATCCTGCGGCGATACCGATGGAAAACACGGTCAGGATCAACGTGACGACGGTTTCATCGCCGTACAGAAACTCCTTGGCGTAGGCCGGAATCTGCGTCAGATAGATCGCGCCGACGAACCAGAACCAGGAGTTGCCGACGATGGAGCGTGAGACCGCTTTGGTCTGCCCCAGCCCGAGTTTGAGGGTGGCCCAGGATTCGCTGAAGATGTTCCAGTTCAGGCGCATTTCGGGGGACGCGGCGGCTGCGAACGGTATCGCGCGGCTGGCCAGGTAACCCAGGCAGGCAACCAGCACCATTGCGGTAGAGACGATTGGCGCATAGCTGCTGGCCGACATCATGATGCCGGCGCTGATGGTGCCCGCGAGGATCGCCAGGAACGTGCCCATCTCGACGAGGCCGTTGCCACCCACCAGTTCGTTTTCGTGCAGGTGCTGCGGCAGGATCGAGTATTTCACGGGCCCGAACAGCGCCGAGTGCGTGCCCATGGCGAACAGTGCAGCCAGCATCAGCGACAGATGATCGTAGAGAAAGCCGACGGCGCCGACGACCATGATGGCGATTTCGAGCAGCTTGATCAGGCGGATCAGTCGGTCCTTGGGGTATTTCTCGCCGAACTGGCCGGCCAGTGCAGAAAACAGGAAGAACGGCAGAATGAACAGCAAAGCGCACAGGTTGACGTAAATCGAGCGATCGCCGTCGACGTTGAGCTTGTAGAGAATGGCGAGGATCAGCGATTGCTTGAAGATGTTGTCGTTGAATGCGCCCAGCGACTGCGTCACGAAAAACGGCAGGAAACGCCGTTTGCCCAACAGACTGAATTGCGACTGACTCATCAAACTTCGTCCTGAATGACGCCGGGTTCGGCTTTGGGATTGGAAGGCGGGATTCCTGTCCGAGCCACATTGAAGACGTTGCAGGGATGAATGTACAGACCTCTTCGCGAGCAGACTCGGGCCACACTGGGCTCGCGCGCGCCATGAGACCGTGTCAGCCCTTCAACCCGGCAATGCAGGGCGACACGAACAATTCGCCGGTGTAGGCACCGATCAGCGTGCGCTTCGTGATCGCCAGCCAGAGCACGGTCAAGGCGGCGGCCAGCAGGCTGCCGAGGGTCGAAAAGAATGCCAGGTTCAGCACTGCGCCCAGCTTGAGGGTGGCCAGGGCGAAGACGCCCAACGGAAAGGTGAATCCCCACCAGCCGAGGTTGAAAGGCATGCCGTTGCGCAGATACCGCGCGGTGATCAACAGCGCCATCAACAGCCACCACACGCCCACGCCCCAGAGCAGAATGCCGGCGATCAGACCCAGTCCGGAGGCGATCTCGCCCACGCCTTGCAGACCATGGGCGGCAAACACGGATGGTGCGTCGGCGCCCAGCACCATCAGGCCCAGCGCGCCCGTGCTGATCGGGCCCAGCGCCAGCCAGCTCGATGCGGCCATGCTTTCGTGCGGCAATTTATGCAGCGCCATGCGCAGCAGCAGAATGGTCAGAATGCTGAAAGCCACTGGCACCGAAAGCGCCCAGAGCACGTAGCTGGTGATGAGCACGTTGAACTGGCTCTGCGCGTCGGACAGGTGCGCGGCGAGCAAGCCGCCACTGACCGCTGCGACTTCGGCCGCCACGACCGGCAACAACCATACGGCGGTCATCTGATCGATGCGATGCTCCTGACGCGTGAACATCATGAATGGAATCAGCACGCCGCAGGCCAGCGACAGCGCAACGTCCAGCCACCACAGCGCTTCGGCGAGCGGCAAGACCGCAGCGCCCCAGCGCGCCTGCCCGAAGAGGAGCAGACCGTTGATCAGGGTCGCCATCCCCATCGGAATCGTGCCGAAGAACATCGACACCGTGGAGTGGCCGAACACCCGCCGCGCTTCTTGGAAGAACAGGACCCAGCGAGCGGCATACAAAAAGCTGAAGGTCAGAAACAAGCCGATGTTCAAGAACCACAGCGCTTCGGCCAGCTGAAAAACCCCGGCGATGTTCACCGGCAACTGCGTCAGCACAGTGGACAGGATGCCGGTGCCCATCGTGGCGGCGAACCAGTTCGGCGTGAACTGGCGGATGACTTCCCGTGGGTGAGTCAGTTGGCTGAAGGGTCTGCGTGGCAGAGAGAGGATGTGATTCATGGTGCGCTCCGATCCCCGTATGAGGTGGTATCCATGTTACGGCGCGCCCTGATATCGATTAAGCGGGTAATTTCTCTATACCTCATAGATTTAACAGATATGCAGTTCTCTCTCGCGGGCAAGCGCGCTCCTGCAGTGATCGTGCACACCGGCGGACCTGCACCACCGCTCAGACCTTGGTCGAGACAGACGAACGTCATCCGGCATGCGAGACTGTCCCACCTGCAATGGATCGCAGTTGAAATCGATACCGCTTGAATCTGGAGTTCCCATGTCGCTGTCCAGCGGACTGATCGCTGCCGTCGCTCTGGCCTATATGGCCATCATGTTCGCCATCGCCTTCTACGGCGATCGTCGGCGCGCACCGCTGCCGCCTCGTTTGCGGGCCTGGGTTTACAGCCTTTCGCTGGCGGTCTATTGCACCAGCTGGACGTTTTTCGGCTCTGTGGGGCAGGCCGCCGAACAGCTGTGGTCGTTCCTGCCGATCTATCTGGGGCCGATCCTCTTGCTGCTGCTGGCGCCCTGGGTGCTGCAGAAGATGGTGCTGATCAGCAAGCAGGAAAACATCACCTCCATCGCCGACTTCATCGCCGCTCGCTACGGCAAGTCGCAATCCCTGGCGGTTGTCGTTGCCCTGATCTGCCTGATAGGCGTGTTGCCCTACATCGCGCTACAACTCAAAGGCATCGTGCTGGGGGTGAACATCCTCATCGGCGCCGGCGCCGACGCTGCGGGCACCCGCGCTCAGGACACCGCGCTGATCGTCTCGCTGGTGCTGGCGCTGTTCACCATCGTCTTCGGCACGCGCAACCTCGACGCCACCGAGCACCATCGCGGCATGGTCCTGGCGATTGCGTTCGAATCCCTGGTCAAGCTGTTCGCCTTCATGGCGGTCGGCGCCTTCGTCACGTTCGGCCTGTACGACGGCGTCGATGACCTGTTCAGTCAGGCCATGCTCGCGCCTCGTCTTGAGGAGTACTGGAAGGAAACGGTCAACTGGCCTTCGATGGTCGTGCAGACCGGCGTGGCGATGATGGCGATCGTCTGCCTGCCGAGACAGTTTCACGTCACGGTCGTGGAAAACATCGAGCCCCAAGACTTGCGCCTGGCCAAATGGGTATTCCCCGCTTATCTGCTGCTGGCGGCGGTGTTCGTGGTGCCGATCGCGCTGGCCGGGCAGATGCTTCTGCCGGCTTCCGTCCTGCCCGACTCGTTCGTGATCAGCGTGCCACTGGCGCACGCGCACCCTGCTCTGGCGATGCTGGCGTTCATTGGCGGAGCGTCGGCGGCAACCGGGATGGTCATCGTGGCGAGCGTGGCCTTGTCGACCATGGTATCCAACGACATGCTGCTGCCGTGGCTGCTGCGGCGCAAGACTGCCGAGCGCCCCTTCGAAGTCTTCCGCTACTGGATGCTCTCGGTGCGCCGGGTCAGCATCGTCGCGATCCTGCTGTTGGCCTATGTCAGTTACCGCCTACTGGGATCGACCGCGAGCCTTGCCACCATCGGCCAGATTGCCTTTGCCGCGATCACCCAATTGATGCCGGCCATGATCGGCGCGCTGTACTGGAAGCCCGCCAACCGCCGGGGCGTGTTTGCAGGGCTGGCCGCTGGCGTCTTCATCTGGTTCTACGCCTTGGTATTGCCGCTGGCCGCGCACAGCATGGGCTGGTCATTGAGCAGTTTCCCGCTGCTGGCCTGGCTGCACAGTAACCCGCTGAACCTGCCGATCAGCCCGCTGACGCAGGGCGTGGTGCTGTCGATGGTGGGTAACTTCGCGCTGTTCGTCTGGGTGTCGCTGCTGTCGCGCACGCGGGTCTCGGAGCATTGGCAAGCGGGCCGCTTCATCGGCCAGGAGCTGCAGGCCCGGCCCAACAACCGTTCGTTGCTGGCCGTACAGATCGAGGATCTGCTCAAACTGTCGGCGCGTTTCGTCGGTGAAGAACGCGCGCAGCAGAGCTTCATTCGTTTCGCCTATCGCCAGGGCAAAGGCTTCAATCCCAATCAGAACGCCAACGGTGACTGGATCGCCCACACCGAGCGGCTGCTGGCAGGCGTGCTCGGCACTTCGTCGACCCGGGCGGTGGTGAAAGCCGCCATCGAGGGTCGCGACATGCAACTCGAAGACGTTGTGCGCATTGCCGACGAAGCGTCCGAGGTGCTGCAGTTCAACCGCGCCTTGCTGCAAGGCGCCATCGAGAACATTACCCAGGGCATCAGCGTCGTCGACCAGTCCTTGCGGCTCGTGGCGTGGAACGACCGCTATCTGGAGCTGTTCAATTATCCCGAAGGGCTGATCAGCGTCGGCCGGCCCATTGCCGACATCATTCGCTACAACGCCGAACGCGGGCTGCTCGGCCCGGGTGAGGCGGAAGTGCACGTGGCCCGACGCCTGCACTGGATGCGCCAGGGCCGCGCGCACACCTCCGAACGCCTGTTCCCCAACGGCCGGGTGATCGAGCTGATCGGCAACCCGATGCCCGGCGGCGGTTTCGTCATGAGCTTTACCGACATCACGGCGTTTCGCGAAGCCGAGCAGGCACTCAAGGGTGTCAACGAAAGCCTGGAGCAACGAGTTGCCGAACGCACCCGCGAGCTGTCGCAGTTGAACCTGGCGCTCACCGAAGCCAAGGCCCATGCCGAAGCGGCGAATCAGTCGAAGACGCGGTTTCTGGCCGCTGTCAGCCACGATCTCATGCAACCGATGAACGCCGCGCGCCTGTTTTCCGCCGCCCTGCTGCACACCGATGACAATGTGCCTGACGAGGCGCGCACGCTGATTCAGCATCTGGACAGCTCGCTGCGCTCGGCCGAGGATCTGATCAGCGACCTGCTGGATATTTCGCGTCTGGAGAACGGCAAGTTCACCCCGACCATCACGCCGTTTGCGCTCAATAACCTGTTCGACACCCTGGGTGCGGAATTCAAGGCGCTGGCACAGGAACAGGGCCTGAGTTTTCGCGTGCGGGGCAGCCGCTTGCGTGTCGCCAGCGACGCGAAACTGTTGCGCCGAGTGCTGCAGAATTTCCTCACCAACGCCTTTCGTTACGCCAAAGGCCCGATTCTGCTGGGCGTGCGGCGCAAAGGCGGTCAGTTGAGTCTGGAAGTCTGGGATCGCGGTCCGGGCATTCCGGAAGACAAGCGGCAAGTGATTTTCGAAGAATTCAAGCGTCTGGACAGCCATCAGACCCGGGCCGAAAAAGGCCTGGGACTGGGGCTGGCAATTGCCGACGGACTGTGTCGCGTGCTCGGCCACACGCTGGAAGTGCGCTCATGGCCGGGCAAAGGCAGCGTGTTCAGTGTCAGCGTACCGCTGGCCCGCTCGCAGACGTTGCCGCACCCGCTGGCCGCCGAACCCAAGCGGGCAGAGCTCAACGGCACGCACGTGCTGTGCATCGACAACGAGGACAGCATTCTGATCGGCATGAACAGCCTGCTCAGCCGATGGGGATGTCAGGTCTGGACCGCGCGCAACCGTGAGGAGTGCCAGACGCTGCTCGACGACGGCATCCGCCCGCACCTGGCGCTGGTCGATTACCACCTCGATCATGGCGAAACCGGCACCGAGCTCATGGCCTGGCTGCGCACCCAACTGGGAGAACCGGTGCCGGGCGTGCTGATCAGTGCCGACGGTCGCCCGGAGCTGATCGCTCAGGTGCATGCCGCGGGCCTTGAATACCTGGCCAAACCGGTCAAACCCGCGGCGTTGCGGGCGTTGCTCAGCCGGCACGTGAGTTTGAACTAGCGCCGCAGGCCTTCGGCACGATCAGTCGCCGAAGGCCTGACGCTCGCCTCACTTCACCTTGCGAAACACGAACACCAATCCCACCACGATCAGCACCATCCCGAGCATGCTCAACAGCGCCAGACGGTTGCCGAAGATCAGGTAGTCCATGATCGCCGTCACGGCCGGCACCAGATAAAACAGGCTGGTGACGTTGACCAGATTGCCTTGGGCGATCAGCCGATAAAGCAGGAAAGTCGCCAACACCGACACCACCAGCCCCATGTAGATCACAGGCACGTAGAACCCGATGCTGTGTTCGAAATGAAAAGGCTGGAACGGCACGAACACCGCGCACACCACGGCGCCGGCAAAGTACTGCACCGGCAGCGTACCGAGCGGATTGTCAGTGATCCGCTTCTGCATGATCGAGCCGCCGGTCATGCTCAACATGCCCAGCACGCCAAAGAGCATGCCCGCCAGCGATCCGCCATCGCCGATGCCCTGATAGACGACCAGCACCAGACCGGCCAGGCCCAGACACAGGCCGAACATGCGCGATCCCGAACGACTGCGCTCGACCAGCACTGCGGTCAGAATCGGTTGCACGCCCATGATGGTGGCCATGACGCCGGGCGCGACTTTCATGTCCAGCGCCAGCAAATAGCAGATCTGGTAAGCCCCCAGCAGCACGGCACCGGTTGCCAGGGCGTAACCCAGCGTGCGCCGGGTATCAGGCAGCTTGTAGCCCAGCGTCGGGATGAGGATCGCCAGCGCAATCAGCGCCAGCAGAAAACGAAAGAACAGAAATGCGAAAGGCGAAGCGTGGGTCAATCCCCACTTGGAGACGATCGCCCCGCTACTCCAGAGCAGGACGAACAGGGTAGTCGTGGCCATCGAGGCCAGGGCTTTATTGGCAAACATGGTTTCACCTGTGATTCAGACAAAATCGGACCCGGCACTGGCCGGATTCACGGATGTTTTGTTGGCGTTCTTGCAGGCGTGGATCGAACGTTCGCGACGCTCGATCAGGCCAGCACGACCACGCCTGGCGGTGCTGCAACGCACACGACCGGGCTGTTCACAGGGGAAGGTGGGGGATAACGCGTCAGGAAGGCGACTTGCAGGCAACCGCACGGTTCAGCGACAGCGGACGCTGTGGCGTGGAACGCATCATGTGAGCGGGTTGCAGGCATCGTGATCGGCTTCTTGAGAGAAAGAGTCAAATGGGATGACCCAGTGTTGCCAGACATTGCAACACCGAGGCCGACTATAACCAGCCTGCGATGCCTTGCGCAATATCGAATGCAGCCTTGGGCGTGCGATCGACGTGCGCACGCTTTCGTTCGCTCAGTCCAGCAGATTGAGCGGGTACTCGACCACCAGGTAAAGCCGGTCGATATCGGCGCCGCCCTGCGCATCGTTGCCCCGATGCGAGAGGTGCGACACGTTGAATGACAGGTCCTTGGCAGGCCCCGACTGCACGACGTATTTAAGGTCGATGTCGCGCTCCCAGTGGCGCCCACCTTTGCCCTGAATCGGCTGGTAACGGCCGGTCGACTCATCGAACGGCTGATAGACCGCGCCTTGTGGCGCGTGGGTCCCGTCAATGTCACTGCCGCGCACATAGCGCGTCATGAACTTGAGCCCCGGGATGCCGAACGCGCCGAAGTCCAGATCGTAGCGCGCCTGCCATGACTGCTCGTGGGCGCCGTTGAAGTCCGCGTATTTGATCGAGTTGGCCAGATAGATCGAGTCGCCGCCGACAAAATCGAACGGCGTATCACCGTCGATCTTCTGCCAGGCCAGGGTGAATCCCTGAGACCCGACATGGTATTTCGCCGACAGGCTGTACGCGGTGTTGTTCAGGGCGCCCGCCTTGGCCGCGCCTTCATCGAGGGTGCGATAAAGATTGCCGTCCAGCAGCAGCGAGCTGTTATCGGACAGCACGCTCAAGTGATGCAGATTGGTGTAGTACTGCCGCCAGGTGTCGGTGAGTTGGGAGGCGTACACAGAACCGCCAAAGGGCGAATCGCCAGTGGTCTCGATACCTGCCAGGCTCAGCGCGCGCCCGTCAGTGCTGGCACCGTAGCCATCAAAGTCACCCTTGGCCGTCGAGGCATTTTCATTCTTGAACGCCGTGAAGTGCCCGGCCACCAGCTTCAGGCCGTCGACGTCGCGGCTGTCGAGAAAAAAGCCCGTTGCGTATTCCGGCTGCAGGCGCTTGTCGCCCGTGTCGAGCACCGGCGTCTCCACTTCCATCTCGCCGAACTTCAAGGTCGTGCGTGACACCCTCAGTTTGATCGCGCCACCGGCGTCGGAATAAGTGTCCGCGGCCCGTCCGTCGTCATCCAGCGGCAACAGCCCGGTCCCCGCTCGCCCTCGCCCGCTGTCGAGCTTCAGGCCATAAAACGCGTGCGCGTCCACTCCCAGACCGAGCGTGCCCTGAGTGAAGCCCGATTGCAGATTGGCGATGAATCCCTGTGCCCACTCCTGCCGATAACTCTGCCCGGAATGGCCGGTCCGGTAGTCATTCTCGAGGAAGAAATTGCGCGCCAGCACATTCAGCGACGTATCGGCGAGAAACCCATGTTCCTCGTCAGCGGTCGCCGCCATCAGTTTGCAGGAACACGAAAGTAGCGCGACGGTTAACAGGGTGAGTCGAGTTGCCATGGATCTGCCTTCATCGGAATGCCCCTGGCCGTCGTGAATGGCGGACAGCCGGAAGCGCTCGATGATCGGCGCAGCGCCGGTCGCTGGATTGAATGGGCGTGCTATTCGCCACGAAACAGGGCATTTCGGACAAAAAAAGCGCCGCGGCACACAGTGCGGCGGCGCTTTTCAGAGGTGGATCAGCCGAACAACCAGTACCCGAGCAGCGTCAGCACGACAACCGCAAGCACGGGGCGCAATACGCGGTACGCCTTGGGATTGGCGCGTTTGAACTGCTTGACCTTGCCGCTAAAGGCGTTGCTGAAACGCTTGCTGAACGCATACGCCTGATTGATCCCGCCGACTCGCTCGTCATCGGTGTTCTGCGGGGCGGTCGCGCGCCCGAGAAAAGCACTGACGCTGCGGTTGACGGCGGTCATGAAGCGGTTGCTCAACGGCCTTTCGATGTCGCAGAACAGAATCACGCGCGTGACATCGGTTTCGTTCTTGACCCAGTGCACATAGGTTTCATCGAACATGACGTCTTCGCCATCACGCCAGGCATACACTTTGCCGTCGACGAAAATACGGCAGTCGTCGGAGTTCGGCGTCGACAGACCCAGGTGATAGCGCAGCGAACCGGCAAACGGATCGCGATGCGGGTTCAGGTGGCTGCCGCCGGGCAGGAGCGCGAACATCGCGCCTTTGACGTTGGGAATGCGGCTCACCAGTTCAACCGTCTTTGGGCACAGCGCCTCGGCGGACGGCAGCGGTTTGTCGTACCACTTCAGATAAAAGCGCTTCCAGCCTTTCTTGAAGAACGACCCGAAGCCCGCATCGTTGTCCTTGGCGGCAGCACGTATATAGCCTTCGTCGAACAGGTGCATCGCTTCATCACGAATGATTTCCCAGTTATCGCGCAGCACATCGAGCTCGGGAAACTTGCTGCGGTCCAGATAGGGCTTGGACGGTACGCTGGAAAACAGGTACATCAGGGCGTTATACGGGGCAAACAGTGCGGAGTGATTCACGAACTGACGCAAGACCGGCAGACGCGCCTTGCCGCGCAGATGCACGTAAAGCGTGCTGCCCACGAACAGCAGCAGAATCGCCACCTTGGCAGCGAAAGAAAGGGTCATCAAACTCTCCTTGGAACAGGCACATACACATCGTTGCGCTGAACAGCATTGCAGGACGCGGGCAGGATTCTAATCAAACTGCTGATCCCGCCAGATGACCTGAAACAACCATCCGGCGGGTGTGAATGGCGCCCATCATAAGCCTTCGCTGCTCCGGTAAAAAGCCGGAGCGTGCCGCAATGGGGTTATTGAGTCAGCTCCTGTTCAGTGAACAGGTCGCTGAACAGCATGCTCGACAGGTAGCGCTCGCCCGAATCCGGCAAGACAACGACGATGGTCTTGCCCTGCATTTCCGGCTTCTCGGCCATTCGCACCGCCGCCTGCATGGCCGCGCCGCACGAGATGCCGCACAGAATCCCTTCCTCCTGCATCAGCCGCAACGCCATGGCCTTGGCCTCCTCGTCGCTGACCAGCTCGACCCGGTCGATGATCGACAGGTCGAGGTTCTTCGGGATGAACCCTGCGCCGATGCCCTGGATCTTGTGCGGGCTTGGCTTGATCTCTTCGCCCGCCAGCTTCTGCGTAATGATCGGCGAACCCATCGGCTCGACGGCGACCGAGATGATCGGCTTGCCCATGGTGTGCTTGATGTAGCGCGACACGCCGGTGATGGTGCCGCCAGTGCCCACGCCCGCCACCAGAACGTCGATGGCGCCATCGGTGTCGTTCCAGATCTCTGGACCGGTGGTCTTCTCGTGAATGGCCGGGTTGGCCGGGTTTTCGAACTGCGCGGGCATGAAGAACGTGTCCGGATTGGCCGCCACCAGCTCCTCGGCCTTGGCGATGGCGCCTTTCATGCCCAGCGGTGGCTCGGTCAGCACCAGCTCGGCGCCGAGCGCCTTGAGCACTTTGCGCCGCTCGATGCTCATGGAGGCAGGCATCGTCAGCATCAGCTTGTAGCCGCGCGCCGCTGCCACGAATGCCAGACCGATGCCGGTGTTGCCCGACGTCGGTTCGACGATGGTCATGCCCGGCTTGAGCTTGCCGCTGCTTTCCGCGTCCCAGATCATGTTCGCGCCGATCCGGCACTTGACCGAATATCCCGGATTACGCCCTTCGATCTTGGCCAGGATGGTGACCCCGCGCGGCGCGATGCGATTGATCTGCACCAGTGGCGTATTGCCGATGGAATGGGCGTTGTCTGCGTAAATACGGCTCATGACCGGGTCCTTGTGCAGGTTTGGGAAAAGCCCAAAGCCTATGCCTTGGGCCCGTGTGGCGTCCAGTCGTAGCGAACCGATGACACCGCCGACAGTCAACAAATCTACGTAACCGGAGAGTGTCTTCATGAAACGTCGCTATAGCTGGCCGCTGTGGACAATCCTTGGCCTCATCGTACTGCTGATCGCAGTGCATATCGCGTTGCCTTACGTGGTGCGCAACTACCTCAACGACAAGCTCGCCGACATGGGCGACTACCGCGGCCAGGTGGCGGATGTTGATCTGGCCCTGTGGCGCGGCGCGTATAAGATCAACGGGTTGAACATCGTCAAGGTCGACGGCAAGGTGCCGGTCCCGCTGCTCGATGTGCCCGTCATCGACCTGTCGGTCAGCTGGCACTCACTCTGGTACGACCACGCCGTGGTGGCTGAGGTTGCGTTCGTCCGTCCCGAGCTGAACTTCGTCGATGGCGGCGCCAATAAACAGCAGACCCAGACCGGTGCCGGCACCGACTGGCGCGCTCAATTGAACAAGCTGCTGCCCATCACCCTAAACGAATTGAAGATTCAGGAAGGCAAGATCACCTTCAGTAACTTCAATTCGACGCCGAAGGTGAAAATCGAGGCCGACCGGATCAACGCCAGCATCTTCAACCTGACCAACGTCGTCGACACCGCCGGCAAACGCGACGCCCGCTTCGAAGGCAAGGCGCTGTTGCAAGGCGAAGCGCCGCTGGAGACCAGTGCGACGTTCGACCCGTTCAGCAATTTCGAGGACTTCGACTTCAAACTGCGCGCCACCAATCTGCAGCTCAAGAGCATGAACGACTTCGCCTCGGCCTACGGCAAATTCGACTTCAAGGCCGGCAACGGCGATGTGGTGATCGAAGCACAGGCGAAAAAAGGTCAGCTGAGCGGCTACATCAAACCGCTGCTGCGCGATGTGGATATCTTCAATTGGCAGCAGGACGTAGAGAATCAGAACAAAGGTTTCTTCCGCTCGATCTGGGAAGCGGTGGTGGGCGCCAGCGAAACCGTGCTCAAGAATCAGGGCAAGAACCAGTTTGCAACCCGCGTGGAATTGAGCGGCAGCGTTCATAAACAGGATGTCAGCGCGTTTCAGGCGTTCTTGCAGATCTTGCGCAATGCGTTCGTGCAGGCGTTCAACACGCGCTACGACAGCGGCAAGAAAGAGGCGGATTGACCGCTATTGCGTCAGGGGGTGAGCCAGGTCGCTCCCTGAGCATGCAGTTGCGTAGGCGCGTTTTCTCAAGCGCGCGAAGCCGGTCAGACCGCGACCGGCCATTCAGCAACTGAATAAACCGTCTGCGTTCACAGTCGAACGAACGGCGCGTTATAGTCGCCGCATTCTTTCCGCTTATTTACGTCGTCCGGGCACACTGCCCGTGCGCCAGGTTCGAGGATTTTCCGATGAAGTTCGAAGGCACCCAGGCCTATGTCGCCACTGACGACCTCAAGCTTGCCGTCAATGCCGCCATCACGCTGGAGCGACCGCTGCTGGTCAAGGGCGAACCCGGCACCGGCAAGACTATGCTTGCTGAACAACTGGCACAGTCCTTTGGCGCAAAGCTGATCACCTGGCACATCAAATCGACCACCAAAGCCCATCAGGGCCTGTACGAATACGATGCGGTCAGCCGCCTGCGCGACTCGCAGCTGGGTGTCGACAAGGTCCACGACGTACGTAATTACCTCAAGAAAGGGAAACTCTGGGAAGCGTTCGAGTCCGAAGAGCGGGTGATCCTGCTCATCGATGAAATCGACAAGGCCGACATCGAGTTCCCCAACGACCTGTTGCAGGAACTCGACAAGATGGAGTTCTACGTTTACGAAATCGACGAGACGATCAAGGCCAGGAAGCGCCCGATCATCATCATCACGTCGAACAACGAAAAAGAACTGCCAGACGCGTTCCTGCGCCGCTGCTTCTTCCACTACATCGCCTTTCCCGACCGTCCTACATTGCAGCGGATCGTCGATGTGCATTATCCCGACATCAAGAAGGATCTGGTGAGCGAAGCACTGGACGTGTTCTTCGACGTCCGCAAGGTGCCGGGCCTCAAGAAAAAACCTTCCACCTCCGAGCTGGTCGACTGGCTCAAGCTGCTGATGGCCGACAACATCGGTGAGGCTGTGCTGCGCGAGCGCGATCCGACCAAAGCCATCCCTCCACTGGCCGGTGCGCTGGTCAAGAACGAGCAGGACGTGCAGTTGCTCGAACGGCTGGCGTTCATGAGCCGTCGCGGCAATCGCTGACACTGGGACAAGTGCGGGACAACCATCATGTTGCTCAATCTGTTTAACGAGATGCGCGCAGCGAAGGTGCCGGTGTCGGTGCGTGAACTGCTGGACCTGATCAACGCCCTGAAACAGCGGGTGACCTTCGCCGACATGGATGAGTTTTACTACTTGTCCCGGACGATTCTGGTCAAGGATGAACGCCATTTCGACAAGTTCGACCGAGCGTTCGGCGCTTATTTCAATGGGCTGGAAAAGCTCGACGACCACCTGCAGGCGTTGATCCCCGAAGACTGGCTGCGCAAGGAATTCGAGCGCTCGCTGACCGATGAAGAACGCGCGCAAATCCAGTCGCTGGGTGGCCTGGACAAGCTGATCGAGGCATTCAAAAAGCGTCTGGAAGAACAGAAAGAGCGCCACGCTGGCGGCAATAAATGGATCGGCACGGGTGGCACCAGTCCGTTCGGCTCGGGCGGTTACAACCCTGAAGGCATCCGCGTGGGTGACGCCGGCAAGCGTCAGGGCAAGGCTGCAAAAGTCTGGGATCAACGCGAGTACAAAAACCTCGACGATCAGGTTGAACTCGGCACGCGCAACATCAAAGTGGCTTTGCGGCGCCTGCGCAAGTTCGCCCGTCAGGGTGCGGCGGACGAACTGGATATCGACGGCACCATCGATCACACCGCGCGTGACGCTGGCCTGCTGAACATCCAGATGCGTCCGGAAAGACGCAACACCATCAAACTGTTGCTGCTGTTCGATATCGGCGGCTCGATGGATGCCCACGTCAAAGTGTGCGAAGAACTCTTCTCGGCCTGCAAGACCGAGTTCAAGCACATGGAATACTTCTACTTCCACAACTTCATTTATGAATCCGTGTGGAAGAACAACTTGCGCCGCACGTCCGAGCGCACGTCCACACAAGATCTGCTGCACAAATACGGCGCCGACTACAAGATCATCTTCATCGGCGACGCCGCCATGGCGCCCTACGAAATCACCCAACCGGGCGGCAGCGTCGAACACTGGAACGAAGAAGCCGGGTACGTCTGGATGCACCGCTTCATGGCCAAGTTCAAGAAGATCATCTGGATCAACCCCTACCCCAAAGACGCCTGGGGCTACACCACGTCCACCCATATCGTGCGCGACCTGATCGAAGATCAGATGTATCCGCTGACGCTGCGAGGGCTGGAGGAAGGAATGCGGTATCTGGCGAAGTAATGATGAGATTGTTGGGCGCTGGCTTACCCGCGAACAGGCGGTGTCAACGACATCATCCTGACTGACACACCTTGCACCGGCGGGCGAGCGAGCGCCTAAAGGCTTCGACCTAGTTGTTGCAAACAGCCCACCTGCTCCCGATGCGCGACCTCCTGCACCACGGCCCTCATTCGCACCCCACTCCCCGGCAGTTTTTGCGCCAGCCGTGCCAGCGACAGCGGGGTCAGTGCACCGAGCCGGGGGTAGCCGCCGATGGTCTGGCGGTCGTTGAGCAGGACGATCGGCTGGCCGTCAGGCGGGACCTGGATGGCGCCGAGCGGAATGCCTTCGGAGATCATCGGTCTGCCCTGATAGACCAACTCCGGGCCCAGCAGGCGAATGCCCATCCGGTCGGCGCGGCTGTCCAGGGTCCAGTCGCTGTTGAAGGCATCGAACAGGCTCTGGCCGCTGAACTGGCCGATCTGTGCGCCGAGAACGACGTCGAGCGCCCGCGCATCGTCGAGGTCCGGAACCAGGTGGGCGGGCAGCGAATGCAACTGGAAGGACGCGCCCGAGTAGGTCAGTTGATCGCCCTCACCCAGCGCTTTGCCGTAGCCATCCAGACCACCGAGCCCTTCGCGCCCGACTGTCGCACAGCTGCCTAACACATCGCTGGCATCAAACCCGCCGGGTGCTGCCATGTAGGCCCGCGCCCCACATACGGGCTGAGTGAAACGCAAGTGCTGGCCTTTTCTGACGAAGAAACTGCGCCACGGCGTGATGGAGCGATCGTCGAGCATCACGCCCAGGTCAGCGCCAGCCAGCGCGAGGCAGCAATCGGCTTCGGCGATGAGCGTCAGGCCACCGAGGGAGACCTCGACAACAGCGGCGCCGAGCGGGTTGTTCAGCAGTTTGTTGGCCCAGGCCATCGACACCCAGTCCAGCGAGCCGCCTTGGGTCACGCCAAGATGGCGCACGCCAAAGCGGCCCGCATCCTGCAAAAGACAAAGCGGCGTACTGCTTCTGACGGTCAGCCTGCTCATTTCAGCGCCTCCAGCGGGGTGTCGTCGCCGCCCAGACGAATGAATTCGGCATGGCTCACCGGCGCAAAACGCACGGTGTCGCCCGGTTGCATGAGGCTGTAACCGTCGAGGGTGCGGTCGAACAACTTTGCCGGCGTGCGCCCCAGAATGTTCCAGCCGCCGGGGGATTCCAGCGGGTACGCTGCGGTTTGCCGCTCGGCAATGCCGACACTGCCTGCGGCGACACGCTTGCGCGGGGTCTTGATGCGAGGCGCAGCGAGGACTTCTTCGACCAGTCCCATGAACGCGAAGCCAGGCGCGAAGCCGAGCGCGAACACCTGGTATTCGCGCTGGCTGTGACGCTGGATGACTTCATCCACCGACAAGCCGCTGCGTCTGGACAACAAGGCCAGCTCAGGCCCGACGCTTGCGTCATACCAGACCGGCAACACATGCTGCCGGCCGCTTTGGCCGGCGTCAGGCGACAGGTGTTGTAGCGCGGCGGTAATGACGGCGCGCGCTTGCTGTGGATCCAGCGCCAGCAGGTCGTAGTGCACCATCAAAGTCGTGTAAGACGGCACCAGATCAATCAAATGTGCACCGAAGCCCTCCCGCAGACGCAGGCTTGCGGCCAGCATCCACGGCATGTTCGCCTCATCGATGACGTCGAACAGGCGCACCATCAGGCAATCGATCGCGACGACTTCGATGCGCACATTCATGATGCTGACGTCTTGCCCAGCGCCTGACGAATGCGCTGCACCGCAGCGATGGAACTGGCGTTGTCGCCATGCACGCACAAGGTCTGCGCGTCGAGCAGCAGCTCGCTGCCGTCACTAGCAATCAAAGCTTCGCCGCGGGACAGTGTCAGCGCCTGGCTGATAATGGTTTCCGGGTCGTGATGGACTGCGCCAGGCAGGTTGCGCGACACCAGTCGACCGAGGGCGTCATAGGCCCGATCGGCGAAGGCTTCGAACCACAAGGTCACTCCGAACTCATCGGCAATGGCCTGGGCAGCGGAATTGTCGCGCATGGCCAGCAGCATCAGCGGCATCTGCGGGTTGTATCGAGCAATGGCCTCGACCACCGCCCGCAGCTGCGCCGGGTTGGCCATCATGTCGTTGTACAAAGCGCCGTGCGGTTTGACGTAGCTGACCTTCGTTCCCTGGGCACGGCACACGCCATCCAGCGCGCCAATCTGGTAATGCAGCAGGTCCTGAATTTCCTGCGCAGAGCACACCATCGACCGACGGCCGAACCCCACCAGATCCGGATACGCGGGATGAGCACCGATGGTGACGTCATGGGCCACCGCGAGCGCGACGGTCTTGCGCATGACACTGGGATCACCGGCGTGAAAGCCGCAAGCGATATTGGCGCAATCGATGTAAGGCATGACCTCGGCATCCAGACCCATGGTCCAGGCGCCGTAGCTTTCGCCGATATCACAATTCAATAACAGGCCGCCCACGGGGTGTCTCCTGTGCGAATGAAAGTTGAGGACGAGGCTTGAGTTTACGCGTGGGAAAGATCACTTGGCAGCGCTGAAAACGGCCCGTCACCTGCACGCGCATTCTTGAGCGGGAACCACCGACGCGTCCAACTAGTAAAAGCGAGAGGGCCAGATAAGAAAAAGTGAACGGTCGACATCCTGCGTGGGATTGAAGGTTGGCAGGCGAGATTCGCAGGACCGGCTTTAGCCGGGAAAAGGCCGGTGCATGCCGTACAGATGTAGCGTTTGGGATTCAGTCTTCGCGGGCAAGCGCGCTCCTACAGATTTCGTGTCTAGCTGGAGAATCGGGAATGCCCGGAGATCCTTGTGGGAGTGAGCTTGCTCGCGATGAGGCCGATATGTTCGCCGGAGAGATATCGCGTGACCATCAGCCTTCGAGTTTTGTGCTCGACACGAACCTGGCAACCCCACAAATCCCTTGTAGGAGCGCGGCTTGTCCCGCGATCTGGCGCGCAGCGGCAGCGGAATCGGATGACGGGGTGTGTCAGGCAGACTGCATGGCCGGGCTTTACGACGACTTCGTCGCCGATCGCGGGACAAGCCACGCTCCTACGGGCAGTGCATCACGCCTTCGCGAGCAAGCTCGCACACAGGTTTTGTGCTTGACCCAATACCAGGCGACGCCGCAGAAATCGTGTGGGAGTGAGCTTGCTCGCGAAGGCTGGTTTCCAGCCTCTGCATCTCCACTGGCTGTAACCGGCCCCTTCCCGGCTGAAGCCGGTCCTACAGACGCTGCGAATGGGGCGAGTGTTCAGAGCCGGCTTGCCCTGTTCATCAGCGATCAGAACGTCGATCGGTTCAGGACTCAACGCCAGTCGCGATTGACCGGGCGGACGTGGTGTCGACCAACGAAAAGCCAGTCGATGAACACCACAAAACTTTCGATCACCAGCGAGAACAGCAGCGCGCAGGCAAGGCCCCAGCCGATGACTTCCGGCGACAGCAGCACCTGCCATGTGTAGCCATTCCAGGTTTCCGCACGAATGTCAGGGTCGGCGGCGGTGAGGACGTGATAAGCGCGCGCGTACCACGGGCCCTGTAGCGCCAGCCACTCGCGGTCCAGCGTCTGAGTGCGCGTCAGCAGGTTATTGATGTTGTTGGCATCGGTGCGAAACACCGGGTCTTCGCTGCTGCGATAATGCTGAATCAGTGCCTGCACATCGCCGTTGAAGAAACGCTGCGCGGTCTCGTTGTAGCCGCGAAGGGCCTGCTGGGCTTCCATCAGATGCGCTTCTACCCGCTTGCTGTAATCACTGATGAAGCCGGGAATCTGCACGCCGATCAACAGGCCCGCCGTGAACAACACCAGTCGCAGATAGCTTCGCAGCATAGATCCCTCTCTTTCAGGTTCGCCCTTGGGCCACGCATTCGCCGCGGCGCCAGAGACTCCAGTGACCTGGCTCGTAGCGATTCCAGGTCTCGTTTTCGGTCAGCGGCTCGGTGGCGATCACGGTGACCACGTCATTGGGCGTGGTTTCAGCCTGAAAATCGACGATCACATCGACATCCTTCAGGCGGGCCGGACCGAACGGCGCTCGACGAGTGATGTGCACCAGCTTGGTGGAACAAAAACAAAATAGCCAGTCGCCATCACTGAGCAGACCGTTGAACACGCCCTTGCTGCGGTATTCATTGCAGGCTTCGACCAGCGTCGGCAACAGCTGTTCGATCTCGACTGGTTCGGGGAACGCCTCGCGGATCCGGTTGAGCAGATCGCAGAATGCAGCCTCGCTGTCGGTATCGCCGACAGGCCGATAAAACGTGGCGCGGGGATGGAAATCCGCCAGCTGGCCGTTGTGGGCAAAGCACCAGTTGCGCCCCCACAGCTCGCGCACGAAAGGATGGGTATTGGACAGACAGACCTTGCCGACATTGGCCTGGCGAATATGCCCGATGACCACTTCACTCTTGATCGGATAACGCTGCACCAGCTGCGCCACCTCGGACTCGCTGCTGGCCGCGGGATCCTGGAACAGCCGCAACCCGCGTCCTTCGTAGAAACCGATGCCCCAGCCGTCACGATGCGGACCGGTACGCCCGCCGCGTTGCATCAGCCCGGTAAAGCTGAACACGATGTCGGTGGGTACGTTGGCACTCATGCCCAGAAGTTCACACATGGTCAGGTCTCGGTACGCTCAACGGCGCATGGCCCTACTGAAGCGCGCTGCCCGCAAAACGGGGATCTGGCAACACAACGCGCGATTTCGACGGATGGATCGTGCAGAAGCGGCACAACGGTGCCGCGCATTACAGCTTGGGTTCGACCCGATAGCGTCCGCCATTATTGCCGACTGCAGGCTGACTGGCCGGTGCGCTCGGCTCAGGGACGTATCGCCCGTTGCCTTCTGCGGCATACCGTTCATCCTGCTGCTTCTGTTCGGCAGCCGCCTGGGCAGCCGCGGCTTCGGCGTGGGCCTGACGGGCCTTTTTCTTGCGCAGAAACGGCAGGCGAATCAGTGCGAAGATGACATAAAGCCCCAGCGCGACAGCGCCGTAAGTGGCCAGATCAAGCACCGCTTGCCAGACGATGTTGCCAACCTTCAAGGCCAGGTCCAGCACGCTGATCGCCAGCGCCGGTGCGTAACGTTCCTTGACCGGATCGATGACAGTCGGGCAGAACAGCAGCACAGCGCCGATCACGCGCAAAGGTTCGCGCAGGTAGCGCCACATCCAGCCGGTCAGCTTGAACCACACCAACAGACAACCCAACGCAGCGAATGCGTAAAGGCCCCAGGCAATCAGATAGTCGTTGTCGGTCATGACGTCCGTGGTAAGGCAGGTAAAGAGGCGCTTATGATAACGACTTTTCGCACGCCTAGCTTCCCCGGCTTCAGTTATCGGGCTGCAGCGTCCTGACGCCGCGTCCCGCGCCGGCCGACCCCACTTGAGAGAGCCCCGCATGCCATCTTCCCATAACACCCTGAGCGCCCCGGTTGCCCGCAAGGCCGACGGCGCCGATCCGTATGCCTGGCTGCAGAACCGCGACACCGATGAGGTGCTCGACTACCTCAAGGCAGAAAACGACTATCAGGAGCAGCAACTGGCCGATCAGCAGGCGCTGCGTGAAACGCTGTTCCAGGAAATCAAAGGGCGCATTCTCGAAACCGACCTGTCGCTGCCTTCGCAATGGGGCCCGTATCTGTATTACACCCGCACCACCGAAGGCGACGAGTACGCACGCCATTATCGCTGCCCGCGCCCGGCCGACGACTCGCAGACGGTCGATGAAAGCGCCGAAGAGCTGTTGCTCGACCCCAATGCACTGGCCAATGGGGGCTTCTTTTCACTGGGCACGTTCAGCATCAGTCCGGACCATCAACGTCTGGCCTACAGCCTGGACACCAGCGGCGAAGAGGTCTATCAGCTGTACGTCAAGGAACTGAGCAGCGGTGATGTCATCGGCCTGCCGTTCGAGGACTGCGACGGCAGCATGACATGGGCCAACGACAGCCGCACGCTGTTCTTCGGCGAACTGGATGACACCCATCGTCCGCACAAGCTGTACCGCCACACGCTGGGCAATGATTTTGCCGATCTGGTGTTCAACGAGCCGGACGGGCGTTTCTTCCTGCATTGCTATCGCAGCAGTTCCGAACGTCAACTGGTGCTCGCGCTGGACAGCAAGACCACCAGCGAGGCCTGGGTGCTGGACGCGAGCAAGCCGGAGCAGGCGTTCGTCTGCATGGCCCCGCGCAGCGAAGGTCACGAATATTCGGTGGACCACGGTCTGGTCGACGGTGCGTGGAGCTGGCTTATCCGCAGTAACCAGGCGGGCATCAATTTCGCCCTGTTCCATGCGCCCGAAAGAGCGGCCGGCGTGCCGGAGCGCAACGACTGGCAGACGCTCGTGCCGCACAGCGAGTCAGTCATGCTCGACGGCTTCAGCCTCAATGCCAAAGGCTTGACCCTGAGCCTGCGCGAAGACGGTTTGCCCATCGTCGAAGTACACCCACAAGGCCTGCCGGCTTATCGCGTGCAACTGCCGGATGCGGCCTACAACCTATATGTGCAGGACACTCTTGAATTCGAGAGCGACAAAATCCGCCTGCGCTATCAATCCCTCAATCGCCCGCCACAAGTGCGTCAACTGACCCTGGCGACCGGCGAGCAGACCGTGCTCAAACAGACGCCGGTACTGGGCGTCTTCGATGCCGATGCCTACGTCAGCCAGCGCCTGTGGGCCACCGCCGCCGATGGTACGCAAGTGCCGATCAGCCTTGTGGTCAAACGTGAACGGGTGGGTCAGACGGTTCCGCTTTACCTCTACGGTTATGGCGCCTATGGCGAGAGTCTCGATCCATGGTTCTCTCATGCACGCCTGAGCCTGCTGGATCGCGGCGTTGCGTTCGCCATTGCCCATGTGCGCGGCGGCGGCGAACTGGGCGAAGCCTGGTATCGCAACGGCAAGCAGGAGCACAAGCCCAATACCTTCAGCGACTTCATCGCCTGTGCCGAGCACTTGATCGCCGAGCAGCTGACGAGCGCCGAGCAATTGGTGATCAGCGGCGGTAGCGCGGGCGGCCTGTTGATCGGTGCAGTGGTCAATCAGCGACCTGAGCTGTTCAAGGCGGCGATCGCCGAGGTGCCGTTCGTCGACGTGCTGAATACCATGCTCGACCCCGAACTGCCGCTCACCGTCACCGAATACGACGAGTGGGGCAATCCCCAGGAGGCCGATGTCTACCAACGCATCAAGGCTTATGCGCCATACGAGAACGTCACGGCGCAGAATTACCCGGCAATGCTGGTGATCGCCGGCTATAACGACAGTCGGGTGCAGTATTGGGAAGCGGCCAAGTGGGTGGCAAAATTGCGCGACCGCAAGACCGATGACCATCTGCTCTTGCTCAAGACCGAACTGGGCGCCGGGCACGGCGGCATGAGCGGCCGTTATCAGGGATTGCGTGACGTGGCGCTCGAATACGGGTTTATCTTCAAGGTATTGCATCTGGCCTGAGGAACTCCCTCGCGGCCCTTTGTCATATCAGACACATCCCGGACAGCGTGTGGTCCGGGAGCCGTTTTCATGTAAACAAACGCTTTTTCATCAAGACACTCACCAAGAACCTGCCATGCCCACACCGTCGTCACTGAACAATGAAATTCGCGAAATGCTGATGGATTGCGGTCTTTTCCTGGCATTGAGTCCCGCTGACTTTTCGGCCGCCGCGGGCTACTTCAGCATCAGCAGCATCGAAAAAGGCGAAGCCATCTTCAACGAGGGCGACGCGGGCACGTTCATGTGCATCATCCACTCGGGCACGGTGTCGGTGCAGAAGCTCAACGGCGACGGCAAGCCGGTTGAAACCGCGGTCTTGCGCAGCGGCCGGGCGTTCGGCGAAATGGCCGTCCTGGACGGCGAACGACGTTCGGCCAGTTGCGTTGCCGCCTCGCCCTGCTATCTGCTGAATCTGGGCAAGGACTCGCTCGACAAGATGCTTAACGACGCGCCCAAAGTCGCCGCGAAGATCATCCGCGCGATTGCGGTCGCCATGTCAAAGCGTCTGCGGATGATGGACGGACAGGTGTTGGCGCATCAGGAATGACGCGCCGGTCTTGAGTCTGTCTGGCCGGAGAATTCAGAAACGCCCGTCAATCCCTGTACGAGTGAGCTTGCTCGCGAATTCGCCGGTGTGTCTGGTGGAGATCTAGTGGCTGGACGTCAGCCATCGCGAGCAAGCTCGTTCCCACAAGTTTTGTGGCCTGGCTCGATACCCGTCGGCGCCGCATTACCTTGTAGGAGCGCGCTTGCCCGCGAAGAGGCCGGCACCTTCACAGCCCCTGCACTGGCTGGAACACCGCCCTCACAAACACACTCGCTTGCGCAAAACTTTACTATAGCGCCACGGCATTCAAGGACTCGGCTTGGCCGGCGGCGGCAATCCCGGCAGCGGCTCGTCCTCTTTTGGCGGTCCTGGCTGAGGAATCTTCGGCAACAACGGCGGGTTGCCCTGCCCTACCGCGCGCGGGACCGACGGCGGTGTGACTTGCGGGTAAGGCGTCGGCGTGGCGGTTCCGGGTGAGCCGGCCGTCGCGGCAATCGGCTCAGGGGTGTTGAGGATCGGCTGCAGATTTTCGGCATAAACCTGCGATGCACCCAGCATCGTCAAGACAATCGCCGCTAGAATGGAGCGCTTCATCGTTGGCCTCCACTGCCAATGTTCGCTGTTCCGCTCAGGCTACTCCTGCGCAACGCATCATGCTCAGACAAATTGACGCGTGCGCCCGGCCTTCCCATGAGTTCTCCATGAAACGTTTCGTTCTGCTCGACACCACTCCGATCCCCGATAACGGCGGCGCCCTGTGCCTGTTCGAATACGGCGAGGATTTCGTGATCAAGATTCAGGGCGGCGACGGTGGCCAGCTGATGAACACGCGCATGCACGGATCCGAGGACGCGCTGGCGCAGATACCCTGTACCAAAGTCGCCTCGCGGCCCAACCCTCGAGTGCTGATCGGCGGCCTTGGCATGGGCTTCACACTGGCATCGGCCCTCAAGCATCTGGGCAAGAACGGCGAAGTGGTCGTCGCCGAACTGGTGCCCGGCGTGGTCGAGTGGAACCGCGGTGCCTTGGGTGAGAAATCCGGCAATCCATTGCAGGACCCACGCGCGAAGGTGCTCGTCCAGGACGTCGCGCAGGTGCTGAAAAGCGAGCCCCAGGGCTTCGACGCCATCATGCTCGACGTCGACAACGGTCCCGAAGGCCTGACGCAGAAGTCCAACAGTTGGCTGTACTCGGCCGGTGGCCTGGCCGCTTGCGCCAGTGCCTTGCGCCCCAAAGGCGTGCTGGCGGTGTGGTCGGCCAGCGCTGATGCCGCCTTCAGCGAGAAGCTGCGCAAGGCCGGATTCAAGGCCGAAGAGGTCAAGGTCTACGCCCACGGCAACAAAGGCACGCGCCACACGATCTGGATCGCAGAAAAAGTCAAAGGCTGAGCCCACAGCAAAGCGCTAGAATTCCTTCATTGCCAACGCACACGAAACAGGTGACACCATGAGTTCGGGAACGCCGACCAACACGTCCAAGCTGGACCGCATCCTTGCCGACGCCCAGCGCGATCGCGAAATGGGCTATCGCGACAAAGCCCTGCGCATGTACCCGCACGTCTGCGGCCGCTGCGCGCGGGAGTTTTCCGGCAAGCGCCTGAGCGAGCTGACGGTGCATCATCGCGATCACAACCATGACAACAACCCTCAGGACGGCTCCAACTGGGAATTGCTCTGCCTGTATTGCCACGATAACGAGCACTCTCGTTACACCGACCAGCAGTACTTTTCCGACGGCTCGCTGATCACGCCCAAGGCCGCCAAAGCGACACACAACCCGTTCGCCGCCCTGGCCGGTCTGATGAAGAAAGATGAATGAACCTGTCGCAGTGCGCTGGCCCGCGACGCGCTCGTTCAGCCGACACAACCTTGTCGCCTGATCCGGACAATCGCGGGCCAGCGCGCTCCCACGCGTTCGCTGAGCCCCGCCTTCCCGTATAATCCCGCGCTTTCTCTCAAGAGCACCCTCCTCCGTGGCCAACAAACGCTATGCCTGCATCGGCTTGTTCAACCCTAAATCCGCGGAAAACGTCGGTTCGGTGATGCGCGCGGCAGGTTGTTACGGCGTGGCATCGGTGTTCTACACCGGCAAACGCTACGAGCGGGCGCGGGACTTCGTGACCGACACCAAGAAAATCCATCAGGACATTCCGCTGATCGGCATCGACGACCTGAAAAAGATCATCCCGCTGGGCTGCGTGCCCGTGGCGGTCGAACTGGTGGACGGCGCGCGGGCGCTGCCCGAGTACACCCATCCCGATCGCGCGCTGTACATCTTCGGCCCTGAAGACGGTTCGCTGGATAAAGAGATTCGCGACTGGTGCGAGGACGTCGTGTACATCCCGACGACCGGCTGCATGAACCTGGCTGCAACGGTCAACGTGGTGCTTTACGACCGCATGGCCAAAGGCAACAACACCCGCTCCGGTCCGAAGTTTGGCCGGGAAACCGACCGCACCTGATCGGCAGGTGATGACAACGCATTGAACAGTTCGTGTTTGTGACAGTCAGCTTTAGGGACCTTACTCTTCATGGAGAACGCATCATGAGCGACACCCCGATCATTGAACGCATCGAACGTCCTTTGCATGATTACCCACAACAGAACGTCCAGGGCTGGGAGCGCATCGGCTCGCTGGCCGGTGGTGTGCTGATGATGGGCAAAGGCCTGCGCCGGGGCGGGATTTTCGGTCTGGTGCAGTTGGCCATTGGCGGTGCGGTGCTGGCGCGAGGCATCACCGGCCATTGCTCAGCCAAAGCCCTGCTGGACAAAAGCCGCAGTGAAATGGACGTGGCCCGTGCCCGGATCCATGAAGCCGGCGCCGAACTGAGCAAACTCAAGACCAAAGCCGAAGTTGCGGCAGAAGAAGCCGTGGTTCAGAGCATCGATGCCGTCAAAGGGCCGAAAGGCGTCTGAGCCAGGCTGACGAGCTGTCGACGCGGTGACTGACAGGCGCAGCGTCCGGGTCAGCCAGGCGTCAGCGGTGCGTGTCTGAGGTCTAGGCTTCGGACACAACTGCTGGCTGCTGCCAGGTGATGCGTCAGGATTAACCGGCGCGGAAAATCAGATAATCCTCCCAGTCGTCCTCGGCCACGCTCTTTTCGCTGAGCATGCGCCCTGACTGGGAAATCCCCTCTTTGTGAACCTGATCGCGGTCACCGCACACCAGATGGTGCCAATGCGGCAAATCCTTGCCTTCGCTGACCAGGCGATAACCACAGGTCGGGGGCAGCCATTTGAATTCATCGGCCTGACCCGGCGTCAACTGAATGCAGTCCGGAACCCACATGCGGCGATTCGGGTAATCGGTGCACTGGCACGTCTGCAAATCCAGCAGTTTGCAGGCGATACGCGTGTAGTAGACGCTGCCGTCATCCTCGTCCTCAAGCTTTTGCAGGCAGCACAATCCACAGCCGTCACACAGCGACTCCCACTCGACCGGATCGAGTTGAGCGAGGGTTTTGCGTGTCCAGAACGGTTCGACTTTTGCGGTCATGATGGCTGCGAGAACTGCTTTCGGGCGATGAAAAGGTCGCCAGTCTAGAGCTACATCGCAGCCGGGCCAAGCCTTGGCGACTGTCGGTCCCGTCAGCGGCGCCGCAAACAGGGCGCAGACTTGTCAGCCGCCCTTTGGCGCAGTAGCTTTAGGCCCTCACTGGCTCCATGCAAAGCGGTGATCGCGCATCACCTCGGTTTCGACGATGCCTGCCGTCAACGGCCCATCTGATTGTTCTTACCCCGGCCGTTCAGCGGCTGGCGGTTTACTCAACTCTTCAGGATCAGACATACATGAGCGCCAACCCACGCGTTGCCGATTACGCCATTCACCCGCAGTTCACCGATCGCTGGTCGCCTCGCGCCTTTACCGGTGAAAGCATCCCGCAGGAAACCCTGCTGAGCTTCTTCGAAGCCGCGCGCTGGGCGCCTTCTGCTTATAACTCGCAACCGTGGCGCTTTTTGTACGCCCGTCGCGACACCCCGAACTGGGAGCGTTTCCTTGGCCTGCTCAACGAGTTCAACCGCGGCTGGGCGCAGCACGCGTCGGCGCTGGTGATCATTATTTCCAAGACCACCTTCACAGCGCCCGGCGCCAGCGAAGAAACGCCCGCGCTCTGGCACACTTTCGACACCGGATCGGCATGGGGTCACCTGGCGCTGCAAGCAAGCCTGAGCGGCTGGCACACCCACGGCATGGCCGGTTTCGATCAGGAACTGACTCGTAAGGAGCTGAAAATCCCCGAAGGCTACGCGCTGCACGCCGCAGTGGCGATCGGCAAACTGGGGGACAAAGCGACGCTCGCCGAATACTTGCAAGCACGCGAAACCCCGAGCCCACGCCGCCCGCTGGCCGAACTGGCCGCTGAAGGGGATTTCACGCTGTAAGACGGCGTCCGGGCAGACCCAGCAGCGCGTTTGTCCGTGTCTGGCCGACCGTCGACAGTCCGTCGCCGCATCAATAGCCTTTCACGAAATCCACTTCGCCGCGCAGTGCTTCGCCTGCGCCGTAGGCCTTGAGGTTCTCGACGAATAACCGGGTCATCGCCACCGGCGAGGTGGGCCCGGAGCTGTGGCCCGTGAGCAGCAGCCCCCACGCCGTCCAGAAAGGATGGCGTTGCGGCAGCGGCTCCTGACGGCACACGTCGATCACCGCGCCCGCCAGATGACCCTCTTTCAGCGCATTGACCAGATCGGCGTCGACCACGGCTACGCCTCGCCCGACGTTGATGAACAGCGCCGAGGGCTTGAAGTGACTGAACAGGCTGGCGTCGTAGACGTCGTGGGTCTGCGGCGTGTTCGGCAGCAGGTTGATGACGAAGTCGACCTCCCCCACCAGGCGCGGCAGATCGCTCAGCGTACCGACTTCGACGAACGGCTCCTGGGTCCGGGCGCTGGATGCTACGCCGTAGACTTCGACGCCAAAGGGCTGCAGAAACCGGGCGACGCTGACACCGACATCGCCAGTGCCGACGATCAGCGCCTTGCGCCCCGCCAGACTCTGGCTCGGACGATCGTCCCACTTGCGCTCGACCTGACTGACCAGACGCGCCAACACTTCGCGCTCGTGAATCAGCATGTAGGTCAGCACGAACTCGGCCATGACCTGCCCGAAAATGCCGACGGCGCGGGTAAGCCGATACTCGCGATTCAGGCCGGCCGCCAGCAGCGGCGTGATCCCTGCCCAGGTGGATTGCAGCCATTTAGGTTTGTGGCCCTGGCGCAGCAGATTGGCCAGCAGATCAGGCTGACCCAGCCAGATCGGCGTCTGAGCGGCCATTTTCGACAGTTCGGCGGAGTCGCCGCTGCTCAGGACTTCAATCTCGGGAGCGGCTTTGCGCAGCAGTTCGGTGTAAATAACGTAATCGTGTTCGGCGATCAGAACGCGCATGGATTAAAACTCGAATAAACAGGACATGCGACCGCACGATGCGAAACCGGCTGCCTTGATGATAAGTGGCAGCCAGTCGCGCCGCGCTGCGGTCCGGTGTACCCCTGCGATGAATTGCAGGGTCGAAATCGGTCAGACCGGGTCGTTGCGACGCAATAGCTCTTCGGGCAAATGCTCGATGTATTCGTCCTCGGCCGGCGGCATCTGCAGGTGATAACCCTGCTTCTCGAGGTTGGCCAGTACGGTGTGAATGTCTTCGCGGGCCAGGGTGCGTTCAGGCGTCAGGACCAGATCGAAAGCGTGCTGCGGCTTGCCGAAAGCGCTCAGCAACTCGACCGGGACGCGCTCCAGCGCATCGCTCTTGAGCACGTAGAGGTACATTTCGTTTTTGCGCGGGCTGCGGTAGATGGAGCAAATACGTTTCAAGGCTGTTCTCCGGCGTTGGCCAGGCTGTCGAGCAGCATCTGACCCATCAATTCGCGGCGCCAGCCACGCAGCGAATCGGGCAGTTGATAGGGACCGTCAGGGAAACCGGTCTTGAGCAATGCTTCGAGGGTCTTCTTGCGCAGCATCAGCTCCGGCGCCATGTCCAGGCGTTCGGCTTGCTGCTGGCCAATGGCGCGCAGGCTCTTGAGCACATTCGAAGCTTCGATCGGCAGCGGCTCGGGCAAAGCGGGCGGCCACAGATCGGGTGACACGCTGCCGGCTTTCTTGATCAGGTCGAGTAGAAACTCGCCATCCTGACGCACGGTCTTGGGATGCATGTCTTCGATTTTTGCCAGCGCGGCGAGATTGTCCGGCTGGGTCTTGGCCAGCGGCCACAGCGACTGTTCGCGCAGAACCCGGTTGCGCGGCTGATTGCGCAGACGCGCCTGCTGTTCACGCCAGGCGCACAGTTCACGCAGCACTGCCAATTGCGCCCGGGACAGCTTCCACGCCAGCTTGGCCTCGCGGTAAACCTGATAAGGGTCGGTTTCGCGGCGCAGATTGGCGACCAGCTCGGCGCCGTCCTCCAGCACCCAGGCATACTTTTCTTCGGACAGGCGCGGGCGCAGCAGGCTGTAGACCTCGGCCAGGTGCACGGCATCTTCGGCGGCATAGCTGATTTGAGTGTCCGACAGCGGACGCTGCAGCCAGTCTGAACGGGTTTCGCCCTTGGGCAGCTCGATGTCCAGCACTTCCTGCACCAGACGCGAATAACCCATCGAGAACCCGAGGTTCAGATAGGCAGCGGCCAGTTGAGTATCGAACAACGGCGCCGGCAGGCTGCCGGTCAGGCGCAAAAGAACTTCCAGGTCCTCACTGCAGGCATGAACGACTTTGATGACGTCGGCATTTTCCAGCAGCTCGGCAAGCGGTTTCCACTCGTTGATCAGCAACGGGTCAATCAGAAAGGCCCGCGAACCATCGCCGATCTGCAACAGGCCGGCAATGGGATAGAAGGTGTCGACGCGCATGAATTCGGTGTCGAGCGCTACGAACGGCAGCGTCTGCCACTGAGCGCAATGTTGGGCGAGGCTGTCGTCGTCGCGAATCCAGTGAATATCGATGGCCACACGGCTCTCCCTTGAAGAATGGCGCGCAGTATATATCGCTGAAAGCGTTTACCGGGCATCCGTCCTGCAAGTCTCGAACAACTTCATGTTCGATGTTTCTCGATCGAGCGCGTAATGGCGACCGTCCATCGGATCATTCACCCTGCTTGCGCAGGATGTAGACGCGTCGCAACCCGTAGCCTGGGAAGAAGTCGTGATGGTCAACTATCTGGAAACCCGCCCGCGCGAATTCTGATTCTATTTCGCTGCGGCAAACGACGAACCGGTTCCGTGGGGGAACAGCCACATCGTGCTGGCTTCGCAGCTGACGGTTGCGGCGCCACGCTTTTAGGTTGCCATCGACCCATATCGATACGATGGCCGTATCACGGGTCACCCGGTGGAACTCGTCGAGCACTTCGGCGCGTTTATCGCCGTCGGCCAGATGATGGAACAGGCGCATGCAAAAGATGCAGTCGACAGCGTTCGCCGAAAGATCAATGGCAAAGGCCGAACTTTGAAAGGTTCGCACGCGCCTGCGCACCTCGTCCGAAGACTGCGCTTCGGCCCTTTGCAGCGTGTCCACAGATGGGTCCGCAGCCAGAATCACGCGATTGGCATGCTCGGCCAGCACCGGCCAGAAACGCCCGGAACCGGCCGGCAGGTCAAGCACCAGCCCCGGCTCACCGGCATCGCGCAGCGCTCGGCGGGCCATTTGCGCGTTGCGCCACAGACTCAGACGGCGGGCCAGTCCAGGCTCGGATGGCCGTTCGCAGTGTTGCAGCCGGGAGGGATCGCTCGCCTGGTCACTCATTGGCCAGTACCCCATCCGTATAAATCCCCCGGCAGCCGGCAAACATATCCAGCGCCGGGTTATAAACGCTGGTATTCACTTTCAACAGGCCCAGCATCGAGTGGAACAAGTTGTCCTGACTCAGCGGGGTGTCGCGTTCTTTTTGCAAGCAGTGGGTATCAACCGCGAAGGACTGCTGATAACTATCGGAGAACCAGGCAATCATCGGCACATGCTTTTGTTGATCAGGCGCCAGCATATAAGGTGTGCCGTGCAGGAACAGGTTGTACTCGCCCAGCGACTCGCCGTGATCGGACAGATACACCATCGCCGTGTCCACTTTATTCTGATTGGCGCGCAAGATATCGATCAGGGACGCCAATACGTGATCGGTGTACAAGAGCGTATTGTCGTAGCCATTGACGATACTTTCCCGCGTGCAGTTATTCAGTGCGTTACTTTCACACACCGGCGTAAACTTCTCGAACTCTTTAGGGTAGCGCTTGAAGTATTCAGGACCATGGCTGCCCATCTGGTGCAGCACGAGCACCGTGTCTTTGCTCAGGTTGTCGATGAAACTCTGCAAGCCCTGCAAAAGGATTTCATCGCGGCATTCATTGTTCGAGCACAACACCGGGTCTTTCAGGTCACTGACGTCCTGCAGCGTCACGCGATCGCAAGTGCCTTTGCAGCCCGACTGGTTGTCGCGCCAGACAACGTCCAGACCGGCGCGTTTGAGCACATCGAGCATGCCCTCCTCATTTTTCGCAGCACTGGCATCGTAATCCTTGCGGCCCATGTTGGAGAACATGCAAGGCACCGAGACGGCCGTTTCGGTACCGCAGGAGTGCACATCGGTGAACGTCAGCAAGCCACGTTCCTTTCTCAACTGCGGCGTCGTATCGCGGCTATACCCCAGAATACCGAAGTTCTCGGCGCGGGCACTTTCCCCGACGACCAGCACGGTCAGCGACTTGCGCTTGTGCGCCTGCCAGTCGCTGGCCAGTGTCGCATCCTGACCGATACTGACAAAAGGACGTTGGGCGGACTTCACCTGCTCCCCGAGGTAACCAATGGACGCGCCGATGTAGTTGCTCGGCACGACCATCAAGCGCAGTTCATGGTGATTGCGAAACAGCGATGAAAGCCCCTGATAGTTCATCAGCGCGACGCCACCGATCACAGAGGCGCACACGACGGTGACCAGGGCCTTGCTGACCAGTTCGCGGGGCCAGCGGCGGTAATTGACCGGCAGTCTGTAGATGATGATCGACGGTAACACGCCGAGAAACAGCAGGTACGCCCCAAACTTCAGCGATAACAGATCACGCACTTCGGTCGCATTGGTTTCGGCGAAGTTACGAAACATGCCCGAATCAATCAACACGCCATATTGGCTCATGAAATAAGTGACACCCGCACTGATCATGAATAAAACAATCAATACCGGTTTCAATACTCTCTTGAACGCAAACAGGGTCAGAAATATATTGAAGGCACAGAACACCATGACTGCAAAAGCGCCACGCAACAAGAGCCCCTTACCGTTCACGTCGGTAATGGAAAACAGGTGCTGCCAGAGTGTCAGATTAAAAGCGACCAACAAAAAGACACTGGCGAGCACGGTCACGCGCTCAGGACGGACAGCTTTTACATTGCGCATGGGAATCTGCTTTAGGTGAAGTGAGAACGTCGAACGCACAAATAAAGCTCTTTCGACGTTGCAAACTTTAGGCAGCGAGCCATCAATTTTTTGTGAAAAGAATGAGAACAAATGGTGCGGTTGAACATTCTTTCGAGCGCGAAGCTTCTTTTAAGGACGAACAGTTCGCACTCAGGGTCGGGCGCCGTGGCGGGCATCGATAGCTGCCCGCCGAGCGCGCAGCAAACGAAGGCCGCATCGCCCGGCGACGGATCGGCGACTACAGGGAATGGGCGGACCGTTGAGGTGCCGCGACGATGCCCGCCGACACGGTCTGCTCGTCGGTCAGCGCATCCTCGATGATCATCTGCGCCGCTTTTTCAGCAATCATCACCGTGGGTGAGCAGGTGTTCCCCGATGTGATCGTCGGCATGATCGACGCATCAACCACTCGCAAGCCGGGCACGCCGTGCACGCGCAGACGTTCGTCGACGACGGCGTCACGCCCCTGCCCCATCTTGCAGGTGCCCACCGGGTGGAAGATGGTGGTGCCGATCAGGCTGGCCGCTTCACGCAACTGCTCGTCTGTCTGCAGGCTCGCGCCGGGCAGATATTCAACGGGCTCGAAGCTCGCCAGAGCGGGCGCGCGGGCGATGCGGCGAGTAAGGCGAATCGCGTCCGCGGCGACTTTCAGGTCGGTTTCATGGCTCAGGTAACGCGGGCGGATCACAGGCGCCGCATCGGCCAGCGCGGAACGGATCTCCACGGTTCCACGGCTCTGTGGACGCAGGTCACACACAGACGCCGTGAACGCCGGAAATCCATGCAGCGGCTCGCCGAAGCGTTCTAGGGACAACGGCTGCACGTGGTATTCAAGGTTGGCCGTGGCTTGCTCCGGCCCAGAGCGGGCGAAGGCGCCCAACTGACTCGGCGCCATTGCCAGCGGTCCGCTGCGGTTGAGCGCGTAGCGCAGGCCCATGTTCATCTTGCCCCACAGACTGCCCGCCATCTGATTGAGGGTGTGGCCGTTGCTGACCTTGTAGATCAGCCGCAATTGCAGGTGGTCCTGAAGGTTCGTGCCAACGCCGGGCAACTCAAGGCGAACGTCAATGCCCAACTTCTCCAGCAAGGCGCGCGGGCCGATGCCTGAACGCTGGAGCACCATCGGCGAGCCGATCGATCCGCAGCACAAAAGGATCTCTCGACGGCTTCGCAACGTGCGCAGTTGCTTGCCGATGCTGGCGACGACAGCGCTGGCGCGCCCCTTGTCGAATTCGATGCGCGACACTTCGGCGCCAGTGAGCACTGTCAGATTGGGCCGTTGCAGGACCGGCCGCAAAAACGCCTTGGACGCATTCCAGCGCACACCGCGACGCTGATTCACCTGAAAGTAGCTGCAACCTTCGTTGTCGCCGCCATTGAAGTCCGGAATCGAGGGGATGCCGGTCTGCGCCGCCGCCTCGCGGAAGGCGTCCAGCAATGCCCAGGACAGGCGCTGCTGCTCGACGCGCCACTCGCCCTGCGCACCATGCACGTCAGAGCCGCCGGCGTAATGGTTTTCCGAACGCTTGAAAACTGGCAGCACATCCTGCCAGCCCCACCCCTTGTTGCCCTGCGCCGCCCACTCGTCGTAATCCCGCGCCTGGCCACGCATGTAGATCATCCCGTTGATCGACGAGCAGCCGCCCAACACCTTGCCTCGCGGGTAGTTCAATGCCCGCCCGCCCAGCCCTGGTTCGGCTTCGGTCTTGAAGCACCAGTCGGTGCGCGGGTTGCCGATGCAGTAAAGGTAGCCAACCGGCACATGTATCCAGGCATAGTTGTCCTGGCCGCCTGCCTCGAGCAGCAATACACGATGGGATGGATTCTGTGACAGTCGATTGGCCAGCAGACACCCGGCCGGGCCTGCGCCAACAATGATGTAGTCGTACAGCACACTGTCCGTCTGCATGGGTCCCTCATCGATGTTTTTGTTGTTATCGAAGGGTCATCCTGAAGTCTTTCGTGACAAAACAAAAGACCGCCGCATGTTGCCATGGGCGGTCTCTCGATACGTCGCAACGCTTTCAGCGCAGGCTCAATGTGCCCGCGAGTCTGAAAGGCCGCTTACACGGCGCTGCGACGGTAGCTGCGGTAGTTCGGCATCCAGAAGTTGCGCTCGATCGCCTCCACCAGCATTTCTTCGGTGGTTTCCAGCGCCACGCCTTCAGCCTGCGCCTGCTTGGCCACAGCCAGTGCGATCTTCTTGCTGACCTGCTGGATTTCCTTGAGCGGCGGCAAGACGGCGTCACCTTTACCCGTCACCATCGGCGAGCATTCGGCCAGCGCGTTGGACGCTGCCATCAGCATTTTGTCGGTGATGCGCGTGGCTTTCGCCGCGACCACACCCAGACCGATGCCCGGGAAAATGTAGGAGTTGTTGCACTGCGCGATGTGGAACGTGCGATCGCCCACCGTCACCGGCGCAAACGGACTACCGGTTGCGACGAGAGCATCGCCGTTGGTCCAGGTCAGCACTTCCTGCGGGGTGACTTCCACCTTCGAGGTCGGGTTGGACAGCGGCATCACCAGCGGCTTGGCGCAGTGTTTGTGCATTTCGCGGATGACTTCTTCGGTGAACAGGCCGCGCTGCCCCGACACACCGATCAGCACGGTCGGCTTGCCGTGGCTGACCACTTCCAGCAGGCCCGGATAGCCCTCGCCGCTCGACCAGCCGGTTACGTCTGTCGCCTTTTGTGCCAGGTTTTTCTGGAAGTCCAGCAGGTTGTCCATGCTGTCAGTGAGCAGGCCGAAACGATCGACCATCATCACGCGTTTGCGCGCTTCGGCTTCGCTGAGGCCTTCAATCACCATCGCGGCGATGATGTGCTCCGCAATGCCACAGCCTGCCGATCCCGCGCCCAGGAACACCACGCGCTGCTGACCCAGGGTCTCGTTCTTGGCCTTGCAAGCGGCGAGCAGCGTGCCCACCGCCACCGATGCGGTGCCCTGGATGTCGTCGTTGAAGCAGCACAGCTCGTCGCGGTATTTCTCCAGCAACGGCATGGCGTTGGTTTGGGCGAAGTCTTCGAACTGCAGCAACACATCCGGCCAGCGACGCTGAACAGCCTCGATGAACAGCGCGATGAAGTCCTCATACTCCTTGCCGGTCACGCGCTGGTGGCGCCAGCCCATGTACATCGGGTCGTCCAGCAGCTCTTGGTTGTTGGTGCCTACATCCAGCACGATCGGCAGCGTGTACGCCGGGCTGATACCACCGCACGCGGTGTACAGCGACAATTTGCCGATCGGGATGCCCATGCCGCCGATGCCCTGATCGCCCAGACCGAGGATGCGCTCGCTGTCAGTCACCACGATGATCTTGATGCGATCTTTCGTGGCGCTGCGCAGGATGTCGTCGATGCGATCACGCTCAGGGTAGGAAATGAACAGGCCGCGGTGAGTGCGGTAGATCTTGGAGAATTCCTGACACGCCTGACCCACGGTCGGGGTGTAGATGATCGGCAGCATCTCGTCCAGGTGCGAATCCAGCAGGCGGAAGAACAGTGTCTCGTTGTTGTCCTGGATCGAACGCAGGTAAATGTGCTTGTCCAGATCACTTGCGCACTGCTGGTACTGGTTGTAGACGCGAGTCACTTGCTCTTCGATGGTCTCAACGTTCTGCGGCAAGAGGCCGACCAGATTGAAATCGATACGCTCCTGCGGCGTGAATGCGCTGCCCTTGTTGAGCAGCGGCATTTCCAGCAACGAAGGGCCTGCGTAGGAAATGTATAAAGGTCGCGAGGTCTTGGTCATTTTCAGTGATCGCCTTTTCTCTGTTTGCTCTATCAATTCGTGATCGAAAGGATGCCCCGGAGGTCGGTATTGCACGACGCTCGACGCAGGATCCGTCCGAAGAAATGGGGAGGTGAAAATCAGGGTGCCTATCTTACTCGCCTGAGGACGATTGCGACATTTTGTCACTGTCCCGATTGCGAAATGATGGCCAGAGAAAGGGAGGTTGAACAGTGAAACTGTTGTCAGCTGGAAACGCACGGCACCTGGCGGTCACTCGGTAAACGCCACATGCCGCGCGCGATCTTATTTGGCAAGGTAATACTGGAGGCAGTCACTCATGTAGCGTTCCTGAACGACCGAAACAGGCTGGTCAGAGTTGGCCTTGTACACGTTGTCGCCGATTGCCCTCGTCATCCGAGGCATCCAGGGTTCCGGATGGGCGACGTTGTCGAAGCTCACCAGAAAATCCCGGCGAGAATGGCCAGACAACATGTTCTCCTGAGCCAGCCCCGCGACACTGCGGCCCCACTTACAACGAGCGACATAACGATCGTCCAGACTCGAAAAATCATCGTCGGCCATTACACACAGCGAAAAAGACATCAGCAAACCCATCTGAAATACGCATGACTTCTGCATCACAACGCCCGCCGAATTGGTCGATTACCCCTTGTAAAACACCGCCGTTGTGCCCGAGTTCAATAGGTTTTGCAGCGCAGGCAGGCGTCATTTCTGGCGTCAGAAACTAACCTTCGAAAACGCAGTGCTCAATGGAACTGGCGATAAGCCACTGAAGTCGCATTGATATCAAACGGAGATATCAATGCGAGTCCTGCGGGTTTACCGAATTCACTACAGCATCAACGGAAGGCCGTCAGACTTTCTGCAGCCGGACCACGACCTGAGCGAGGCGGACGCCTGGCATTACGCGTGCCTGCACGCAGGCATCGGCGTGCTGCACAACGCGCCCGCCGGGCAAGACGAACTCGTGACCCTGGTCAGACACGCAAAGCGATCCGGTCTGGGCGAGGTGCGTTGGGAAGAAGTGATCAGCGAAGATCCTTAAGAAGAATCGCGCGGGTGAAGCGTGTGAAATCGTCAAGGTGCTGAGTGATGATGGCGACTGTGATGGGCAGTTGGAGGGTCTGGTATTCGTGAACGGCGATGTTCCGGAAACGAGCTGCGGCGATCATGAGCTTGATCCATCTGCGCGACTGGATGGGCGTGATTCTTACGCCTATCTGAAAGACCTTCTCACGCGCCTATCTACGCGACGGGCAGGTGAAAACGAAGTGTTGTTGCCGCATAGGTGGCGTCAGGGTAATCAAGATATTCTGGCTTTTTCAATCAGTTACGGTGTTCCTGGCACGGACAGCACCTGGAGACAAACCCACCGACCGTTTGAAAGCACGGCTAAACGCGGCCAATGAGCCGTACCCCAGTTGGCTGGCGACGGTTTCGACAGGTTGACGCTCTCGGCTCAAACTTAGAAAAGCCAAACGCATTCTCAAGTCTGTCAGATATCGAAGTGGAGAAACGCCTGTCGCCAGAAGAAAACGCTGTGCAAAAACGGAGCGCGATTGATTAGCTTCGTTCGCAAGCGTTGCCACTGTCCAATTTTGACCGGGATGCTGATGCATCATCAGAATAGCCCGGCCGAGTTGGGGATCTTGTAGCGCACTCAACCAACCCGTGGCGCTACCGCATCCGTCTGCCACCCAGCTTCGTACGATGAGCGCGGCAACCACTTCGGCGAGGCGCGCCAAAATGCCAATGTGCCCAGGTTGAAGTGTCAGTGATTCCCGCTCCATTGCGTCAAGCAAGGGGCGGATCTCGGGTGATGTCTCAAGGAGCGTG
>Ga0213834_100239_pt1 | contig 40622 bp, 36 predicted proteins | sample SWPTP12_FD_160580 | JGI IMG/M metagenome (GOLD analysis project Ga0213834, IMG submission 160580) | Coastal seawater microbial communities from Marineland, Florida, United States - SWP TP1 #2 | ecosystem: Environmental > Aquatic > Marine > Coastal | place: USA: Florida | collected 2016-08-06 | reverse complement strand
TGGTGTCGCGAGGTCGGCGGCCGCCGGACAGCGATGTCAGATCTGAAGACGCGGAGTTCTACGACGGCGATCATGGCCTCAAGGACATCGAGTCGCCGGAGCGTGCATTGTTAAGGGATGAGATCGAAGGCACCGTCCATCGGACCATCCAGTTACTGCCAGAAGATTTGCGTACAGCTCTAACTTTGCGTGAGTTCGACGGTCTGAGTTACGAGGACATTGCCAGCGTCATGCAATGCCCGGTTGGTACCGTGCGCTCTCGCATTTTCCGCGCTCGGGAAGCCATTGATAAAGCCCTGCAGCCTTTGTTGCAGGAAACCTGAGACAGCGGCGATAGCCATATGAGAGGAACCGCCATGAGTCGTGAAGCCCTGCAGGAATCGCTGTCCGCGGTGATGGATAACGAAGCGGACGAATTGGAATTACGTCGGGTGCTCAATGCAATCGACGATGCGGATACACGTGCCACATGGTCGCGTTATCAAATTGCTCGCGCAGCAATGCATAAAGAACTGCTGATGCCGCATCTGGACATCTCGGCTGCTGTTTCTGCCGCGATCGCCGATGAAGTCAGCCCGCTGAAGGCCGGTCGCGGCCCGTGGCGTACCTTGGGTCGTCTGGCAGTGGCTGCTTCCGTCACCGTGGCTGTTCTGGCAGGTGTCCGTCTGTACAACCAGGATGAAATCGCTGGCGCTCAACTGGCCCAGCAATCGGCTCAGCCTGCCAACATCGCCATGCCTCAAGTGAAGGGCCCTGCAGTACTGGCCGGCTACACTGAAGGCGAGCAAGCTCCGGGTCCAATGGCCAGCGGCGTGTTGCAGAATCAGGCTGGCTGGCATGATCAGCGTCTGCCAGGTTACCTGCGTCAGCATGCTCAGCAAGCCGCGTTGAAAGGCACTGAAAGCGCTCTGCCATACGCACGCGCCGCCAGCCTGGAAAACCGTTAAGGAGGATCATGCGCGCCATCCCTCTAGTGCCGCTTCTGCTTGGTGGATGGCTGGTCCTTCCAGTTCATGCCGATGATGCGCAAGACCAACTCAAGCGTCTTGCGCAGGCAGAACAGCAGCAAAGCTTTCAAGGCACCTTCGTTTACGAGCGTAATGGAAGCTTTTCCACTCACCGAATCTGGCACCGGGTTGCCGACGGCAAGGTTCGTGAGCACCTTCTCCAGCTTGATGGTTCCGCACAAGAAGTACTGCGCGTCGACGGGGTGACCCAATGCGTAAGCGGTACTCTTGAGGCGGGCGTCTCCAATATCCCCGATTCTCCTGCCCACGCATTCGATGCCGCGAAGCTGTCTTCGTGGTACGACATGAAAGTGGCGGGAAATTCGCGTGTGGCGGGCCGTCCAGCCGTTGTCGTGACATTGACGCCGCGTGACCAGCATCGCTACGGAATCGAGCTGCATCTGGACAGTGAAACCGGCCTGCCGCTCAAATCGCTGCTGTTGAGCGAAAAGGGCCAGTTGCTCGAGCGCTTCCAGTTCACTGAGCTGGACACCAAAGAACTGCCGAACGACCAGGCGCTGCAGCCAAGCGGTGACTGCAAACCGGTGGATGCGGTGAAGGTGAAGGCCGCTGATGCGCAGAAGGCTCAGGTAGCGTGGCGCTCTGACTGGCTTCCGCCAGGATTTGCGCTCAGCAGTGCTGCCGCGCGCAAAGATCCTCAGTCCAAGAATCTTGTCACCAGCTTGATGTACGACGATGGGCTGGCGCGGTTTTCGGTGTTTATCGAGCCGGTCAGTGGTGCTGCCGTGACGGATATTCGCACTCAGCTGGGGCCGACCGTTGCCGTTTCTCGCCGACTGACCACGCCCAAGGGCGATGCGATGGTGACCGTGGTCGGCGAAATACCGATCGGGACAGCGGAGCGCATCGCGTTGTCTATGCGTAACGACGCCGCTGCCACGAGCAAGAAGTAACCTGACAATACCGGTGAATGCCCAGTGTGAAAAAGGTTTCATATTGGGCGTTTCAGGCTGCCAGCCCGGCAATTTCGGGCTTTGGACGAGACACTGAAATGTTTGGTGAGCTTTGCAGGTTGCAAACCCACTCTTTTTTTTCTATAGGTCACAGCTTCGCAGCTCTGGCCTTTGTCGTTTCAGCCCCAGTGAATCCGCTGAGCGCTGAAACAGGCGTTGAGAATGCGCTGCGGATGACCGCAGCGCGTAGATGCTCCTCGAACCGATTGGTTCGTACCGCTTAACCATGCTCGTTGTGAACGGGAGCCGTATGTCGATACCACGTTTGAAATCCTATCTGTCCTGGATGGCCGCAGTGGTCATGCTTGGCCAGGTCTTAACCGCGCAGGCAGAAGCGTTGCCAGACTTCACCTCTCTGGTGGAGCAGGCCTCACCTGCCGTCGTCAACATCAGTACCCGCCAGAAGCTGCCGGATCGTTCGGTGGCGCAGGGACAGGCGCCCGACCTTGAAGGGCTGCCGCCGATGCTTCGCGAATTTCTGGAGCGGAGCATGCCGCCAGGTTCGCGTCCGCCGGGAGCGGGCAAAGGCGACCGTCAGCGTGAAGCGCAGTCGCTGGGTTCCGGTTTCATCATCTCCGCAGACGGTTTCATCCTCACCAATAACCATGTGATCGATGGCGCTGATGAGATTCTCGTGCGCCTCTCCGATCGCAGCGAGATGAAGGCCAAGCTGATCGGCACCGATCCGCGCACCGACGTCGCGGTTCTCAAGATCGATGGTAAAGACCTGCCCACTGTGAAGCTGGGTAATTCAGACAAGCTGAAAGTGGGTGAGTGGGTACTGGCCATTGGCTCGCCATTCGGCTTTGACCATTCGGTGACCAAAGGCATCGTCAGCGCCAAGGGGCGCAGCCTGCCGAATGACACCTATGTGCCGTTCATCCAGACCGACGTGGCGATCAACCCGGGTAACTCCGGTGGTCCGCTGTTCAACATGGCTGGCGAAGTCGTGGGCATCAACTCGCAGATTTTCACCCGTTCCGGTGGTTTCATGGGGCTGTCGTTCGCAATCCCGATCGACGTGGCCATGGACGTGGCCAACCAGCTCAAGGCTAACGGCAAGGTCAACCGCGGCTGGCTCGGTGTAGTCATCCAGGAAGTGAACAAGGATCTGGCTGAGTCGTTCGGTCTGGACAAGCCTGCCGGAGCGCTGGTCGCTCAGGTACTCGAGGACGGCCCGGCAGCGAAGGGCGGCCTGCAAGTGGGTGATGTGATCCTGAGCGCCAATGGCACGCCGATCATCATGTCCGCTGACCTGCCACACCTGATCGGCAACCTGAAAGACGGCAGCAAGGCCGAGCTGGAAGTGATCCGCGACGGCAAGCGCCAGAAACTGACCGTGACCGTGGGCGCATTGCCAGCTGAAGGTGAAGAAATGGGCGCAGCCGATGCCGGCGTCGAGCGCAACAGCAATCGGCTGGGCGTTTCGGTGACGGATCTGACCGCCGAGCAGCTGAAGTCGCTTGACCTCAAGGGCGGCGTCATCATCAAGGACGTGCAGGACGGCCCGGCTTCGCTGATCGGCCTGCAGACCGGTGACGTGATCACGCATCTGAGCAATCAGGCGATCACCTCGGCCCGGCAGTTCACTGAGGTCGCCAAAGGCCTGCCGAAGAACCGTTCGGTGTCGATGCGGGTCCTGCGTCAGGGACGTGCGACATTCATCACGTTCAAACTGGCCGAATAAGCGTCGGAAATAGAAAAAGGAGCGGTCGGACCGCTCCTTTTTTTGTGCGCGGAGGGCTTGTGGCCGTCCGGCTTCGCGTGTGAACGTGACGCCTCAGGCTTCCTTCAGGTACAATTCCCGGCTATTTTTCGGCGGGCAGTCTGCCTGCAACCTTTTTCGAGTGTTGATCCGTGAGTGATTTGAGTCATATCCGCAATTTCTCCATCATCGCCCACATTGACCATGGCAAGTCGACGCTGGCTGACCGTTTCATTCAAATGTGCGGCGGCCTGACCGAGCGCGAAATGGAAGCGCAGGTGCTTGACTCCATGGACCTGGAGCGTGAGCGCGGTATCACGATCAAGGCCCACAGCGTCACCCTTTATTACAAGGCGAAGGACGGCATCACCTACCAGCTGAACTTCATCGATACGCCCGGCCACGTCGACTTCACCTATGAAGTCAGCCGCTCGCTGGCCGCGTGCGAAGGTGCGCTGCTGGTGGTCGATGCCGGTCAGGGCGTCGAAGCGCAGTCCGTCGCCAACTGCTACACCGCCATCGAGCAGGGCCTGGAGGTCATGCCGGTCCTGAACAAGATGGACCTTCCGCAGGCCGATCCGGACCGTGTGAAGGAAGAGATCGAGAAAATCATCGGTATCGACGCCACCGACGCAGTGGCCTGCAGCGCCAAGAGCGGCATGGGCGTGGATGAGGTGCTGGAACGTCTGGTTCAGACCATTCCGGCGCCGACCGGTAACATCGAAGATCCCCTTCAGGCACTGATCATCGACTCCTGGTTCGACAATTATCTGGGCGTCGTCTCCCTGGTGCGCGTGCGTCATGGCCGCGTCAAAAAGGGCGACAAGATTCTCGTCAAGTCCACCGGCAAGATTCATCTGGTGGACAGCGTCGGCGTATTCAACCCCAAGCACACCGCGACTGCTGACCTGAAAGCGGGCGAAGTGGGCTTCATCATCGCTGGCATCAAGGACATTCATGGTGCGCCGGTCGGTGACACCCTGACCCTCAGCTCGACGCCAGACGTTGAAGTGCTGCCAGGTTTCAAACGCATTCAACCGCAGGTCTATGCCGGTCTGTTCCCGGTCAGCTCCGACGATTTCGAAGACTTCCGCGATGCACTGCAGAAGCTGACGCTGAACGACTCGTCGCTGCAATACCTGCCTGAGAGCTCCGACGCACTGGGCTTCGGCTTCCGTTGCGGCTTCCTGGGCATGCTGCACATGGAGATCATCCAGGAACGTCTCGAGCGCGAGTACGACCTTGACCTGATCACCACGGCGCCTACGGTCATTTTCGAGCTGTTGCTCAAGACCGGCGAAACCATTTACGTCGACAACCCGTCGAAGCTGCCGGATCTCTCGACGATCGAGGACATGCGCGAACCTATCGTGCGCGCCAACATCCTTGTGCCTCAAGAGCATCTGGGCAACGTCATTACGCTGTGCATCGAGAAACGCGGCATTCAGCACGACATGCTGTTCCTTGGCACCCAGGTTCAAGTGACTTACGACCTGCCGATGAACGAAGTGGTGCTGGACTTCTTCGATCGTCTGAAGTCCACCAGTCGCGGTTATGCGTCGCTGGACTATCATTTCGATCGTTACCAGTCGGCAAACCTGGTCAAGCTCGATGTACTGATCAACGGTGACAAGGTCGATGCGCTTGCGCTGATCGTGCACCGTGACAACGCCGCCTATAAAGGCCGGGCGTTGACCGAAAAGATGAAAGAACTGATTCCTCGTCAGATGTTCGACGTGGCTATTCAGGCTGCCATCGGTGGCCAGATTATCGCGCGTACAACCGTCAAGGCCCTCAGAAAGAACGTACTGGCCAAATGTTACGGTGGCGACGTGAGCCGTAAGCGCAAGCTGCTTGAAAAGCAGAAGGCCGGTAAGAAACGCATGAAGCAGGTCGGCAACGTGGAGATTCCACAAGAAGCTTTCCTTGCAGTGCTCAGGTTGGAATAGTCAGGCCCTATGTCACTAAATTTCCCGCTGTTGCTGGTCGTCGCCGTGTTTGTCTGCGGTTTGCTGGCCTTGTTCGATCTGATCATATTGGCGCCCCGTCGCCGCACCGCGATAGCGAAGTACGAAGGCAGCGTCAGCCAGCCGGACGTCGCCGTCGTGGAGCAGTTGAACAAGGAACCTCTGCTGGTCGAATACGGCAAGTCGTTCTTTCCCGTGTTGTTCATCGTGCTGGTCCTGCGCTCGTTTCTGGTCGAGCCGTTCCAGATTCCTTCGGGATCGATGAAGCCGACGCTGGACGTGGGTGATTTCATTCTGGTCAACAAGTTTTCCTACGGCATTCGTCTGCCGGTGATCGACCTGAAGGTCATTCCCGTCGGCGATCCGCAGCGCGGCGACGTGATGGTGTTCCGCTACCCAAGCGATCCGAACGTCAATTACATCAAGCGCGTGGTCGGTCTGCCGGGCGATGTCATTCGCTACACCAATGACAAGCAGTTGTTCATCAACGGCCAGTTGGTCGCCAAGCAGTTGATCGGCTCGGAGCCTGGAACGCTGGGCAGCGCCGAGCTGTACAACGAGAAGCTGGGCGAGGTTGAGCACCAGATTCGTCAGGAAATGAGCCGCTATCGCGCGCCACCCGATCACGAATGGACGGTTCCGGCCGGTCACTACTTCATGATGGGCGACAATCGCGACAACTCCAACGACAGCCGCTACTGGGATGATCCCAACATTCCCAAAGACGAGCTGGGCATGGTTCCGGACCGGAATATCGTCGGCAAGGCCTTCGCGGTCTGGATGAGCTGGCCCGAGCCGAAACTCAGCCACCTGCCTAATTTCTCGCGGGTTGGCCTGATCAAGTAACCGATGCGGCGCTGCCAGATGCAGCGCCGTATGTCATTTCGGCGGGCTATGTTGCGTAGCTGAACGTGCAGGCAGCAGGGAAGGACTATTCTTGAGGGCAAACATGAGTTCTGCCAGATCGCAAAAAGGTTTGTCATTCGTTGGCTGGCTGGTATTGCTGGCAGTTCTGGCGTTTGTCGGGAGTACCGCAGCCAAACTGGTGCCGCATTATCTGGATTATCTGTCGTTGAAGAAAATCATCGAGGCCGCGGGCACCGACCGGGGCGGCGATATCAGTGACAGCGACGATTTCTACAGTTATGTCGCCAAAGGCATGCAGGTCAACAATATTCGGGATGTGGATTTGAAGAAGGCGTTAAGTGTGACGACGGAGAACAACAGGTTCCTCGCCCATTTGAAATACGAACAGCGTGAGCCACTGATCCAGAACATCGATCTGGTGGTCACGTTCGACCACGAATTCAGCGTGGGTAAACCGTGAGCGTGTCATTGAGTCGCCTGGAGCGTCAGCTCGGCTATACCTTCAAAGACCAGGAACTGATGGTTCTGGCCCTGACCCACCGCAGTTTTGCCGGCCGCAACAATGAGCGTCTGGAGTTCCTTGGTGATGCCATTTTGAACTTCGTCGCCGGCGAAGCGCTGTTCGAGCGTTTTCCGCAGGCGCGCGAAGGTCAATTGTCGCGACTTCGCGCCCGTCTGGTGAAAGGCGAGACCCTGGCGCTGCTGGCTCGCGGTTTCGATCTGGGCGAATACCTTCGTCTGGGTTCGGGTGAGCTGAAAAGCGGTGGTTTTCGTCGCGAGTCGATTCTGGCCGATGCGCTGGAAGCCTTGATCGGGGCGATCTACCTCGATTCCGGCATGGAAACCGCCCGTGATCGCGTGCTGTCCTGGCTGGCAAGCGAGTTCGACAGCCTGACGCTGGTCGACACCAACAAGGACCCGAAGACCCGTCTGCAGGAATTCCTGCAGTCGCGCGCCTGTGAATTACCGCGTTACGAAGTGGTGGACATTCAGGGCGAGCCGCATTGCCGAACGTTTTTCGTCGAATGCGAAATCACCCTCTTGAACGAAAAAAGCCGGGGACAGGGCGTCAGCCGTCGCATTGCCGAACAGGTAGCAGCGGCCGCAGCCCTTATCGCCCTGGGTGTGGAGAATGGCAATGACTGATTCAACTGCAACACGCTGTGGCTATGTCGCCATCGTCGGCCGGCCAAACGTGGGCAAGTCGACGCTGTTGAACCACATCCTCGGGCAGAAACTGGCGATCACATCGCGCAAGCCCCAGACCACGCGTCACAACATGCTGGGCATCAAGACCGAAGGGGACGTGCAGGCGATCTACGTCGACACGCCGGGCATGCACAAGGGCAGCGACAAAGCGCTCAACCGCTACATGAACAAGACTGCCTCGGCAGCGTTGAAAGACGTTGACGTGGTGATCTTCGTGGTCGATCGCACCAAGTGGACCGAAGAAGACCAGATGGTGCTGGAGCGCGTGCAGTACGTCACCGGTCCGCTGATCGTGGCACTGAACAAGACCGACCGCATCGAGGACAAGTCCGAACTGATGCCGCACCTGTCGTGGCTGCAGGAACAACTGCCGAACGCGCAGATCATCCCGGTTTCCGCCCAACAGGGACACAACCTTGAGGCGCTGGAAAAGGTCATCGCCGAGCAGTTGCCCGAAAACGATCACTTCTTCCCGGAAGATCAGATCACTGACCGCAGCAGCCGTTTCCTCGCTGCCGAGCTGGTGCGCGAGAAGATCATGCGTCAGCTGGGTGCTGAGCTTCCGTACCAGATCACGGTCGAGATCGAAGAGTTCAAACAGCAGGGCAAGACGCTGCACATCCATGCGCTGATCCTCGTCGAACGTGACGGGCAGAAGAAAATCATCATTGGCGACAAGGGCGAGCGCATCAAGCGCATCGGCTCCGATGCGCGCCGTGACATGGAAGTGCTGTTCGACTCCAAGGTCATGCTCAACCTGTGGGTAAAGGTCAAGGGTGGTTGGTCCGACGACGAGCGCGCGCTGCGTTCGTTGGGTTACGGCGACCTGTAAAATCAGGCTGTACGCCGGCCGACTGTGGGAGCGAGCTTGCTCGCGAATGAGGTGTAGCACTCAGCATTGATGTTGATTGATACGCCGCTTTCGCCAGCAAGCTCGCTCCCACAGTGGTTTCTCCCACACTGTTTTCCGGATTGCCTGTAAGACCCGTTCTTTCATTGAGATCGCAATGTCGCAAACGCCTCCCGTCGGCCAGCTTGCCTACGTTCTGCACAGCCGGGCGTACCGCGAAAACAGTGCGCTGGTCGATTTCCTGACCCCGCAGGGACGTCTGCGCGCCGTGTTGCGCAGTGCCCGTGGCAAGGCTGGCTCTCTGGCGCGGCCGTTCGTGCCGCTTGAAGTCGAATTTCGGGGCAAGGGCGAGCTGAAGAACGTCGGCCGGATGGAAAGCGCGGGTATCGCCGCCTGGCTCGAAGGCGAGGCGTTGTTCAGCGGCCTTTATCTCAATGAGCTGTTGATCCGTCTGCTTCCCGCCGAAGACCCGCATCCTGGTGTTTTCGACCATTACGCCGCAACGCTGTTGGCGCTCGCCGAAGGGCGCGCGCTGGAACCCTTGCTGCGCTCGTTCGAGTGGCGTCTGCTGGACGACCTGGGTTACGGTTTCGCCCTCGATGCGGACGTGAACGGCGACCCGTTGTCTGGCGACGGCATGTACCGGTTGCAGGTAGACGCTGGGCTGGAGCGGGTGTATCTCTTTCAGCCGGGGCTGTTTCAGGGCGCCGAACTGCTGGCGATGTCAGAAGCCGACTGGACCGCGCCCGGCGCGCTTTCGGCAGCCAAACGCTTGATGCGTCAGGCCTTGGCGGTCCATTTGGGAGGGCGCCCGCTGGTCAGCCGTGAATTGTTCCGCAAGCCTTAATCGATAAGACCGTCGCAGGCGTCAGTCGCCTGTTCAGATCAAGTTTCAGGAGAGACCCGTGACCCACAGCACCCGAATTCTGCTCGGCGTCAACATCGACCACGTTGCCACCCTGCGTCAGGCCCGTGGCACTCGCTATCCCGACCCGGTAAAGGCCGCGCTGGACGCTGAAGAAGCCGGTGCCGATGGCATCACTGTTCACTTGCGCGAGGACCGTCGTCACATTCAGGAGCGCGATGTGCTGTTGCTCAAGGACGTGCTGCAGACCCGCATGAATTTCGAAATGGGCGTTACCGAAGAGATGATGGCGTTCGCCGAGCGTATTCGCCCGGCGCACATCTGTCTGGTGCCGGAAACGCGGCAGGAATTGACCACCGAAGGTGGTCTCGACGTAGCGGGGCAGGAAGCGCGGATCAAGGCAGCGGTTGAGCGGCTTTCGGCCATCGGCAGCGAAGTGTCACTGTTCATCGACGCCGATGAGCGCCAGATCGAAGCATCGTCGCGGGTGGGCGCACCGGCCATCGAGCTGCACACCGGTCGCTACGCCGATGCCGAAACCCCGACCGAAGTGGCGCTGGAACTCAAGCGGATTGCCGATGGCGTCGCCTTCGGGCTGGGCCAGGGCCTGATCGTCAACGCCGGCCATGGTCTGCATTACCACAACGTCGAAGCCGTGGCCGCGATCAAGGGGATCAACGAGCTGAACATCGGTCATGCGCTGGTGGCGCATGCCCTGTTCGTCGGCTTCAAGTCGGCGGTGTCGGAGATGAAGGCGTTGATTCTGGCGGCGGCCAAGGGCTGAACCTGTGGGCACCTTGCAGGCGTGAGCTTGCTCGCGATTGCGGGGTGTCGTAAGCCAATCGCATGGCTGGCTCATTGCGGATCGCGAGCAAGCGCACTCCTGCAGGGGGGCGCGGTGGGTCATGACCGCTGTTTTGTGATCAGGCCTTGCGACCGACGATCACCGCACGCCGTGGCGCGGGCAGTCCTTCTACGGTTTTACTGTGGTCGGCCGGATCGAGGAAGTCGCTCAGCGACTGGTAACGCATCCATTCGGTGCTGCGCTGCTCCTCGATCGTCGTGGTGCTGACGTCGACACAGCGCACGTCCACGAACCCGGCGCGGCGCAACCACAGTTCCAGGGCCGGTATGGAGGGCAGAAACCAGACGTTGCGCATTTGTGAGTAACGGTCCTCCGGCACCAGCACCTGCTGCGCGTCGCCTTCCACCACCATGGTTTCCAGGACCAGTTCGCCGCCTTTGACCAGGCAGTCCTTCAGTGCCAGCAAGTGATCGATCGGCGATTTGCGGTGGTACAGCACACCCATCGAAAAAACGGTATCGAAACCCTCCAGTCGCGCAGGCAAATCTTCGAGCGTGAAAGGCAGGTGCCAGGCCGGCAGGTCCGGCAGATAGCGCTGCATGGCCTGGAACTGGCAGAAGAACAGCCAGTTCGGGTCCACGCCGATGACGCTGTCGGCGCCGGCGCCCAGCATGCGCCACTGGTAGTAGCCGTTGCCGCAGCCGACATCCAGTACGCGTTTGCCTTTCAAATCCAGATGCGGGGAGACTCTCGACCATTTCCAGTCCGAACGCCATTCGGTGTTGACGTGGACGCCGAAGACATCGAACGGGCCCTTGCGCCAGGGCGACAGGCCCATCAGTGCGGCGCGTGTCTGTTCGCGCGTGGCGTCATCGCAGTCGGCGTCGAGAATGAAGTCGTCCTTGAGCTCGACGCGGCTTGGCGTGAGATCAGGCAGCGCATTGAGCGCACCCTGCCAGCGATCGAGGTCGCCATGGCCTTTTTCAAGCTTCGCATCGAGTTGCGCTTGCAGGCCTTGGGCCCAGGTGTACAGAGGTGTGCCCGCCAGACGGCGAACCAGTGGGGCAAGATCAATCATGGCAGGGCAATCAACGAGGCAAAATTAAGGCACTGGAACCAGGGCACGACTTTACTGAAACCGGCCGCGAGGAGGCGTTCGCGGTGTTGCTCGAGGCTGTCGGGCTTCATCACGTTTTCGATGGCGCTGCGCTTCTGGGCGATCTCCAGCTCGCTGTAGCCGTTGGCGCGTTTGAACGCCACGTGCAGCTCAGTGAGCAGAGCCTGTTCGCCGTCATCGTCGAAGCGCAGCTTCTCCGAGAGGATCAAGGCTCCCCCCGGCAGCAGCGACTGGCGGATCCGGCCGAGCAGCGCCAGACGCTGATCGGGCGCAATGAATTGCAGCGTGAAGTTCAGCGCGACGACCGAGGCAGGCTGAAATTCGAGAGCCAGAATATCGCCTTCGATCACCTCGACCGGCAGCAGCTCCTGAAACATCGAGTCCTGCGCGTTGAGGTATTCGCGGCAGCGCTCGACCATCGCCGAGGAGTTGTCGATCGCGATCACCCGGCAGTCCTCGGTGCGCACGTGTCGGCGCAGCGCCTGAGTGACGGCGCCAAGCGAGCTGCCCAGGTCATACAACACGCTGTGCGGCTGCGCGAACTGCGCCGCGAGCACGCCAAGATTCTCGACGATGGTTGGGTAACCCGGCACCGACCGTTTGATCATGTCCGGAAATACCCGCACCACGTCTTCGTTGAAAGCGAAGTCGGGCACCTGGGCCAGCGGCTGGGCGAATAGGCGGTCGGGTTCTTGGCTCACGGCGGTTCCGGGGGACGAGGCGAAAAGTGCGGCATTTTAGCCAATTGTGTGGCAATGCCGAAACCTCATCTGATCCGGACGTTTGAGCTTGCAGGTGTCGCGGGGGAGCGCAGCCGTGTTTACTGCACGGTGATCGCGCAATCGAACGTGCGTTCAGGCGCGACTTCCGGCGCCCACGGCTGTTGATAGACCATCATCAGGTGACCGCTGCCTGCCGCCGCGGCTTTGTAGCGCCAGACGGACTGGCCCGAGGTGCCGACCAGACCGACGTCTTCCGGCGCGTTGAACACTTCCGGGCCGAGGGCGTTGAGGATCGACGGCGCGGGATTCTGCATCAACCAGCGGTGCCCGGTGGTGGGGTTGCTGGGCAGCATGAGCATCAGGGTCTGACCGGTCCGCAGGGTGATGGGGCAGTCCTTCTGATCGTCTAGGGAAACGATCTGTTTCGGTTGCTGGGCACAGGCGGCCAACAGCGCAAGGCTGAGCGGGACGAGCAGTCGTGCAGGGGTCATGAGGGCTCCGGTCGTGGGCAACGTGAGGGGAGCATAACCGAAGAATGCGGGAGAGAAACCCTGCAGGAGTGAGTCGACTGTCTTCAACGCCGCCTTCGATCAACGCGTAACACCCGACGCCTTCCCGGCTAAAGCCGGTCCTACGGAAAACTTGCAACGTCTGCAGGACCTGCCAAAGCCGGTCCTGCGAAAAACTTGGAACGTCTGTAGGACCGGCTTCAGCCGGGAAGAGGCCAGTGCATGCCGTGGGGACGTAGCGTCTGGAATTCAGTCTTCGCGGCCAAGTCTGCCCTACAGGATTCGTGTCTGGGACGAGAATTCGGGAATACCCGGTGATCCCTGCAGGAGTGAGCGTCCTGCAGGGCATCGAGCGAGTGGCGCGAGGCTTAGAACAGCACCTTCGCCACGTCCGAGAAGCGCTTGGCGAAGTGCACAGTCAGGCCTTCTTTGAGGTAATCCGGAAGCTCTTCGAAGTTGCCGCGGTTCGGTTCAGGCAGGATCAGCTCGAAGATTTTCTGCCGTCTGGCCGCGATGACCTTTTCGCGCACGCCGCCAATGGGCAGGACGTGCCCGGTCAGGGTCAGTTCGCCGGTCATGGCGACACCTTTTTTCGGCGCCTGATTGCGAGCCAGTGAGAGCAGGGCGCTGGCCATGGTCACGCCGGCACTCGGGCCATCTTTCGGCGTCGCACCTTCCGGAACGTGAAGGTGGACGAAGGCTTCATCGAAGAAACCCTTGTCGCCACCGAACTTCGCCAGATTGGAGCTGACGTAGCTGTAGGCGATTTCGGCCGACTCTTTCATCACATCGCCCAGCTGGCCGGTGAGCTTGAAGCCACGGTTGTGCGTGTGAATCCGCGTGGCTTCGATCGGCAGTGTGGCGCCGCCCATGCTGGTCCAGGCCAGTCCGGTGATGACGCCGGTGCCGGACAACACTTGCTCGCTGCGGAACACCGGCATGCCGAGGGACGCTTCGAGGTCTTTCGGGCCGATCTTGACCACGGTGTCCGGGTTGTCGAGCAGCTTGACCACCGCCTTGCGCACCAGTTTGCCCAGCTGCTTTTCCAGCTGCCGCACGCCGGCCTCACGCGCATAACCTTCGATGACCGCACGCAATGCGCTGTCGCTGATGGTCAGGCTGTTTTTCGACACGCCCGCCTTGTCCAGCTGCTTGGGCCACAGGTGACGCTTGGCGATCGCGAGTTTTTCCTCGGTGATGTAGCCCGACAGGCGAATCACTTCCATACGGTCCAGGAGCGGGCCTGGAATCGAGTCCAGTGTGTTGGCGGTGCAGACGAACAGCACTTTCGACAGGTCCAGACGCAGGTCCAGATAGTGGTCGAGGAATTCGACGTTCTGCTCCGGATCGAGGGTTTCCAGCAGCGCCGAGGCCGGGTCGCCCTGATAGCTCTGGCCCATCTTGTCGATCTCGTCGAGCATGATGACCGGGTTCATCACTTCCATGTCCTTGAGCGCCTGCACCAGCTTGCCCGGTTGGGCGCCGATGTAGGTGCGACGGTGGCCCTTGATCTCGGCCTCGTCACGCATGCCGCCGACGCTGAAACGGTAGAAAGGACGACCCAGGGATTCGGCGATGGACTTGCCGACGCTGGTCTTGCCCACACCCGGCGGGCCCACCAGCAGCACGATGGAGCCAGAAATCTCGCCTTTGTAGGCGCCCACGGCAAGGAATTCCAGAATGCGGCTCTTGATGTCGTCGAGCCCGGCGTGGTGCTGATCAAGCACTTTGCGCGCATGCTTGAGGTCCAGCTTGTCTTCGCCGTACACGCCCCACGGCACCGAACTCGCCCAGTCCAGATAATTGCGCGTGACGGCGTACTCCGGCGAGCCGGTTTCCAGCACCGAGAGTTTGTTGATCTCTTCATCGATGCGTTTACGCGCTTGTGGCGGCAGCACCTTGCCTTCGAGACGTTCCTCGAACTGTTCGATGTCGGCGCTGCGATCGTCTTTGGTCAGGCCCAGCTCCTGCTGGATGACCTTGAGCTGTTCCTTGAGGAAGAACTCGCGCTGGTGCTCGCCGATCTTGCGGTTCACTTCGGCGGAGATTTCTTTCTGCAGGCGCGCCACCTCGACTTCCTTGCGCAGCATCGGCAGCACTTTTTCCATGCGCTTGAGCACAGGCACGCAGTCGAGGACTTCCTGCAGCTCGACGCCGGTGGCGGAGGTCAGGGCGGCAGCGAAATCGGTCAACGGCGAAGGATCGTTGGGGCTGAAGCGGTTGAGGTAGTTCTTCAACTCCTCGCTGTACAGCGGGTTGAGCGGCAGCAGTTCTTTGATCGCATTGATCAGCGCCATGCCATAAGCCTTGACCTCATCGGTCGGCTCGTTGGGCTGATGCGGGTATTCGACTTCCACCAGGAATGGCGGGCGATGGTGCTTGAGCCAGGTCTTGATGCGCACACGGCTCAGGCCCTGGGCCACGAATTGCAGCTTGCCGTTTTCCCGGCTGGCGTGATGAACCTTCACCAGGGTGCCGTATTCAGGCAGCGCCTTGGTATCGAAGTGGCGAGGGTCGTCGGGCGGCGTGTCCATGAAGAACAGGGCCAGCGAGTGGTGGTCGGACTTGCTCACCAGTTCCAGCGTTTCAGCCCACGGATCTTCATTGACGATGACCGGGAGCACCTGCGCCGGGAAGAAGGGACGGTTGTGAATCGGAATGATGTAGACCTGGTCCGGCAGGTTCTGGCCGGGCAGAGCGAGACTCTTTCTGTCTGAACCAATGACTTCGTGTTCGTGCTCGTCGTCGTGTTGCGCGTGTGTAGAGTCGGTTTGCTGGTCGCTCATGGGGCACCTGCATAAATGGAGATGAGGCTTAGATGGGGCAGTCGGGCTCAGGTTTCAATAGGAGCGGTCGATAGCAATGAATAACGACGCCGATATAAATAAAGAGAGTGCCTGTGTGCCTTTCGTCGGCGGTTCGAGAGTGATGGCCTTATGCCTGCTTTTAGTGCGTGATCTTCCGTCGGCTGACGGTTAATCTGCGCGGGACGCTGCAACATTTGCCAGGGCCGGCGCTTTTTCTACCGACTACGCCGTTCTGGAACATCTGTATGACCCATGTCCTTTCTTCATTGTTGGTGACCGCATCTGTCCTGTTCGGCGCTGTTGCCAGCGCCGCTACATTGACCGCCGAGTTCGTCGACGGGCAGGGCAAGCCGTTGACTGACGCCGTGCTGACCCTGCAAGGACCGGCGCCCAAGGCAGAGCCAGCGCTCAAGGCCGACATGGATCAGCGCGACCAGCGCTTTGCGCCTCATGTCCTCGCCGTGCGCACCGGGACGCAGATCAAATTTCCCAACAGCGACAACATACGCCATCAGGTGTACTCCTTTTCGACGCCCAAGCGTTTCGAGTTGCGCCTTTATGGCGGCACGCCGTCGGATCCGGTCCTGTTCGATAAACCCGGCGTCGTGGTGCTCGGCTGCAACATCCATGACTGGATGCTGGGCTACGTCTACGTCACCGACGACCCCTGGTTCGGGGTGAGCGATGACAAAGGCACGCTCACGCTTGATCAACTGCCGGCGGGCCACTATTCGGCAACCCTGTGGCATCCACTTGCGCCTGACATGCAGCCGGTTTCCGGCGGCGAGTTCGACATTCCGGCCTCGGGCCTGCGCCAGCGCTTCAGCGTGGCCGTGCAACCCAAGGGTGACGACATGCCCGCAGCGCCGCCGTCCAGTGCGTTCGGCGACGCCTTTCACAAAGCCGCCCATGAATGAAACTACGAACTAGCTTCCAGGCACGCATTGCCGGCGTGCTGATCATGCTGCTGTTGATCGTTGTCGTCGCGGTGTTTCTGGCCGTCAAGGCCGCGACGCAGGATGCTGTGCGCAAGCAGGCTCAGGCGCAGCTGGAAGTGGGTACGCGGGTTTTCGAAGGGCTGCTGGAGATGCGCGGCAAGCGTCTGCGCGACGCGGTGCAGTTGCTGTCCGCCGACTTCGGGTTTCGGGACGCCGTGGCGTCTGCCGACTCGGCGACCATTCGTTCGGTCCTGCTCAATCACGGCGCGCGCATCAATGCCAATGACATGTTCCTGCTGGGCATGGACGGGACTGTGCTCTCCAGCACCGTGGCGCAGATTCCCGAGGGCACGCCTTTTCCGTACATCCAGGCGCTGCGCGACCTCAGGAGTAAAAACCAGTCGATGCTGATCGTGCCGTTGCAGGGTCAGCCGCACTTGCTGGTCGACAGCACAGTGATGGCGCCGCTGCCGATTGCGCGCGTGGTCATGGGCTTCAGCATGGACAATGACCTGGCGCAGGAGCTGCGTTCGCTCAGTGGTTTGCAGGTCTCGTTCCTGTCGGTCGTGCATCGATTGCCGGGGCAGATCATCAGCACCCAGCCTGAAGCGCTGTTCGAGAGTTTGCGCGGCGTCATGATGAGCACGTCCAGCGATCACATGCAGATGACCGAGCACCAGAGCCAGAGCTTTCTGAGCAAAACCCTGAGGCTGGGCAGCATCAGTGACAGCGATAGCGACGTCGTGGCGTTGCTGCAAAGCCCGCTGGATCAGGCCATGCAAGCGTTCGCACCACTGGACGAGAAGCTGTTCTGGATCACGCTGGTGGCGCTCGCCGGTTCGCTGATCGGCACGCTGTTGCTGGCGCGCAGTGTGTCGTTGCCGGTGCGCGAACTGGCCCAGGCGGCCCAGCGCATTGGTGAGGGCGACTACAGCACGCCGGTGGTGCTGGCGCGCAGCGATGAGTTGGGTCTGCTGGCCGGTGCAATCAACTCGATGCAGAGCGGCATCGCCGAGCGCGAACAGCAACTGGCACACAATGCGCTGCACGACGGGCTGACCGGTCTGCCCAATCGGGCGCTGGTGATGGAGCGTCTGGGCAGTGCGATTGCGGCCAAGCGTGCCGTGGCACTGCTGTATCTGGGGATCGACAACTTCCGGGCGATCAACGACAGCATTGGTCCTGAGGGCGTCGAGCAGTTGCTGCAGATCATCGGCGAACAGCTGTTGTTGCCGCTGCGTCCCGGCGACACCGTCGCGCGCCTTTCCGGCAACGAATTCCTGCTGTTGGTGCACAACGCCGGCACCGACGCCGCCGTGGCGGTGGCCGACCGTCTGCAGCGCCTGTTGCTCAAGCCTCAGCGAATCGGCGAACACGACATCGCCATGGATGCCTGCATCGGTATCGCGGTCTACCCGGCCAACGGCGATTCGGCAGCCGAATTGCTCCAGCGCGCCTCCATTGCCCGCCAGGACGCGGTGCAGATGCCCGGCCGCCTGCAAGTCTACGAAGACGGGCGCGATCTGGCTCACCAGCGGCAGATCAGCCTGATTCGCGACCTGCGGCAGGCCGCTCGCAATGGCGAGCTGATGCTGCATTACCAACCCAAACTCGACATCCGCAATGGCCGCGTTCGTCAGGCCGAGGCGCTGCTGCGCTGGCAGCACCCGCAATTCGGCAATGTCTCGCCTGCCGAGTTCATCGTGCTCGCCGAGCGCACCGGCAGCATTCAGATCCTCACTAATTGGGTCATCGAGGAATCGATGCGCCAGTTGGCTGAATGGGCTCGCCGCGGCCTGCACGTTCAGCTATCGGTGAATATCTCGGCCGATGATTTGCTCGGTGGCGATTTGCCCGACCGTGTGTCGGATCTGCTCAAGCTGTACCGCGTGCCCGCCGAACAACTGATATTCGAGATCACCGAAAGCGCCGTGATGCGCGAGCCCGAGCAATCCCTCAACGTGCTCAACCGCTTGCGTGAGTGCGGCATCAGCCTGTCGGTCGATGACTTCGGCACCGGTTATTCGTCGCTGGCGCACCTCAAGCGCCTGCCGGTGCAGGAATTGAAGATCGATCAATCATTCGTGCGCAATCTGGACGAAACCAGTGAGGACGCGGTGATTGTTCGATCGACCATCGAAATGAGCCACAACCTGGGCTTGAAGGTGGTCGCCGAGGGCGTTGAATACGAACACAGTCTGCGTCTGTTGGAGCGCTGGCACTGCGATACCGCGCAGGGCTTTCTCATCAGCCGGCCGCTCAATGCGGTCGCGTTCGAGGCATGGATCGCCAAGTCGCACACTTCTCCAAGCTTGATGGTTCACTGATTGGTCAATGTTATGGCACGTAGTCTCTCGGCTGTTTTCAGCCCTCTGGTGTTGGCAAGTGTGGTCGGCGGCTGCGTGAGCGCGGGCGCGCCACTGGCCTGGGGCGAACAGGGTCGTCTGGTGGCGACCGGCGGTGCGAGCAGCATCGAAGGCGGCGCGGGCGGCGGCGTCATTCCATGGGCCGTCCTGGCCGGTTATGGCGAAAAGGGCGAGTGGGGTGGCAGCGCTTTCGCGACCCACGTCAATCTGCCGGACTACACGCTGGACGTGGTCGGCGCAGCGGCGTCCTACGCTAACCGCATCGAGTTTTCCTACGCCCATCAGCGTTTCGATCTGGGGTCTCTGGTCAGCAAGCTGAGCCTGTCCGAGGACAACCTCACTCAGGACATTTTCGGGGTGAAGGTGCGTCTGTTCGGCGACCTGATCTACGACCAGTTGCCTCAGGTCTCCGCCGGCCTTGAATACAAGCACCAGAACGATTTTCTGATCCCCAGTCTGGTCGGCGCCAGACGCGATTCGGACGTCGAGGGCTACCTGACGGCCAGCCGTCTGTTCATGGGCGCAGCCTTCGGCTACAACGTCGTGGTCAACGGCGGCCTGCGTTACAGCCGCGCCAATGAAACCGGTCTGCTGGGTTTCGGCGGCGACCGCCGGGACACCCGCAGCGTTCTGAAAGAAGGCGGCGCGGCCGTTCTGTTCAACCCGCACTGGGCGCTTGGCGTCGATTACCGCGAAAAGCCGGACAACCTGTCGTTTGCAGGCGAAAGCGACTGGGTCGACATGTTCGTCGGCTGGTTCCCCAACAAACATGTCTCGGTGGTGCTGGCTTACGCGCACTTGGGCGAAATCGCCACCCTGGATAATCAGAACGGCACGTACCTGTCCGTACAGGGGAGCTTCTGATGATGCGGCCCGTTCGATGGATCAGTGCGTTGGCGCTGGCGTTGCTGGTCGGGTGCGCGCAGCAGCCGCCTAAAGATGACAGCCTGTATCAGGAGCTGGGGCAGCGCGCCGGCATTCAGAAAATCGTCGAAGGCATGTTGCTGCACATCGCCAAAGACGACCGGATTTACAAGTATTTCGCCAAAGTCGACATCGTTCGGGTGCGTGACAAACTGGTCGAGAAATTCTGCGTCGAAGCCGGTGGCCCGTGCACCTACACCGGCGACACCCTGGTCGAGGCGCACAAAGGCCTGAACATCAGCCGCAGTGATTTCAACGCGCTGGTGGAAAACCTGATCGACGCGATGGACGACCAGCACATTCCCGTGCCAGCGCAGAACCGGTTGATCGCGCGGCTTGCGCCGCAGCGTGGGGAAGTGATCGAGAAGTAGAACGCGTGCCGTCCGATGTGTGCTGGCGCAGGCGACTACTGCGCACTCAACTCAACTTGGTCAGATAACCCGGCGCCTCCTGCTCGGGCAACACCGACAACACCTTCAGGCGCTGCAACATGCGTTGGCGGGCGCGGTTCAGGTGTTCCTTGAGATTCAGTGCCGCGGCGTCAAAAGCGCCGTGCAGCAACAGCTCAAGGATCAGGCGATGTTCGGCGAGCATCGCTTCGTCAGGGCCGATTCCCAGCTGGCTATAGAAGATGCGGCTGATGATCATCGGGTTCTGACCCTGCCGGATGAGCGCGGCAATCTTGCGATTGTTCAGCCCGGCCAGGCAGTGGTGATGAAGATCCTCTTCAATGCGCTCAATGTCGGCGAGGCTGCACTGCGGGCCGTTCTGAGCCGCGATCACCCGCTCCAGCATGGCCTCGAGCACCTCGCGACTCAGCTGTGGCGCCGTCTGGCGCAGGGCCTCGGGCTCGAGACAGGCGCGCAGTTCGTAATCCTCGGTCACCTCACGAGCGGTCAAGGGCCCGGCCAGCCACTGTGAATAAGGCTCTTTTTCCACCAGGCCGCGATCCCGCAAGCGCATCAACGCTTCACGCACCACCGCGCGGCTGACGCCGTAATGCTCGGCGGCGCTCTGCTCATCCAGACGGTAATGACCGAAGGCGATGCAGGTCGAGAGCGCGGCGCCGATTTCGTCGTACATTCTTTCGCCCAGCGGCCGGGTGTCGACCAGCTCTTCGCTGCTGTCCAGGCCGAACTGCTTGTGGGTCAAAGTCAACCGCACGGGCTCGATTTGCGCACCTTCGGGATTGACCAGATAGCCGCGTCCGTCAAAGCGGCTGATCAGCCCATCTTCATGCAGCAGATTCAGCGCCTTGCGCACGGGTACGCGGCTGGTGCCGAACAGGTCGGCCAGTGGTGCTTCAAGCAGTACCAGGCCCTGGGCCGCGGCGCCATTGACGATGGCATCGCGCAAGACCTGACGGATCATGGCGTAGCGGGACGCGGTGCGCGAATCCTCAGCAGACATCGATTTCATACGCTTCTCGAACAAACGGACGGCGATTCTCGCACATGTGGATTTGTCACCGCAGACCACGTTGTTTGTGCCCATTCGTGGGGCCTGCGTTACTTTTCTGCACCGAAATGTATCTTTTATGAAAAGTACATTATTAGGCTTCGGCCACTCTTCTCACAGAAGCGCCTGACAATTGGTCCCTTGTTGTCCAGCGCTGCAAGGCTCATTCGGCAAGGCCTGCTCCAGAATCGTCGCTTCGTATCAGCGCGGCCAGCCGAGCACCTGTGTCCACTCTGGCATGGTTTCTGCCTTTGTAAAACGTACATTTTACTAATATGTACATTTAAGGTGGTCCCATGCCGGATGCCCACGCTGCTCGCTCCAGTGATTTCGCTGATGCCATCGCGATGGCCGAATCGTTCGCTCGCGGCGAAAGCGATCCCGTGCAAGCGCTGGATTCTGCATTGGCCAGCGCTGCGACGGCAGACCACGTGTTCATCTCGTTGTCCCACGAACGGGCGCGTCGCGAAGCGCAGGCATCCGCTGCTCGCTGGAAAGCCGGACAGCCGTTGAGTCGTCTGGATGGCGTGCCGGTTGCCTGGAAAGACCTGTTCGATGTGGCGGGCAGCGTGACGACGGCCGCTGCGGCTGTTCGCCGTGATGTCTCGCCTGCGTTGCTTGACGCAACGGCAGTGGCGCTGCTGAGCCGATCCGGGCTGGTTTGCGTGGGCAAGGCCAATCTCAGCGAGTTCGCCTATTCCGGCCTTGGGCTCAACCCTCACTTCGGCACGCCGACCAACCCCCATGGCCTTGATCAGCCCCGGGTGGCGGGCGGCTCGTCTTCGGGATCGGCGGTGGCGGTGGCGGCTGGCGTCGTGCCCATTGCGATGGGCACCGACACCGCAGGGTCGATTCGCATACCGGCGGCGTTCAATGGCCTGGTCGGGTTTCGCAGCAGTTGCAAGCGCTACAGCCGCGATGGGGTTTTCCCGCTGGCACGTACGCTCGACAGCATTGGCCCATTGACCCGCAGCGTGCGCGACGTTCTGGCGATCGACGACATTCTCAGGGCGCGTTCACAGCCCACCTCGCTACTGGCGCGCAGCCTCGCTGGACAGCGTTTCTGGGTCGATGAAGCGGTGATGCTCGACCCGCGCACGGAGCCTGCGGTGCGCGACAACCTGATGCGCTGCGTGGCGATGCTCAAGGACGCAGGCGCGAGCCTCGATGTGCGGCCATCGTCTGCATTCCAAGCGACATTGACGCTGATCGAGCAGCACGGCTGGCTCGGTTCGGCGGAAGCCTTTGCGTTGCATCAACCGCTGCTCGACAGTCCGGCAGCGCAACAGCTCGATCCACGTGTGCGCCGCCGTCTGGAAGCGGCCCGGCATTTCCCGGCCAGTCAGTTGATTCACCTGTGCAACGAGCGCGAGCGGCTGCAACAGCAGCTCACCAATGAACTCGATGGCGCCTTCCTCATCACCCCAAGCGTGGCTCATGTCGCGCCGCCCCTTGCGCCATTGGAGGCCGATGACGAGCTGTTCGCGCGCACCAATCTGGCGACGTTGCGCCTGACCATGCCGGGCAGTCTGTTGAACCTGCCCGGCGTGTCGCTCCCCAGCGGGCGGGATGCGTCGGGATTGCCCACCGCCTTGCTGATCAGTGCGCCTGCCGGCGAGGACACGCGCCTGCTGCGCGCGGCCCTGGCGGTCGAGGCCGTGCTCGGCGGGCTCTGATTCACGTTTGATCCGATTCGATTAATCCGCAGGAGAACAATGATGGCTAAAGAAATTCTGTGCGCATTCGGCGTCGACGTCGACGCGGTTGCTGGCTGGTTGGGTTCGTACGGCGGCGAAGATTCGCCGGATGACATTTCACGCGGGCTGTTCGCCGGCGAGGTCGGGGCGCCGCGCCTGCTCAAGCTGTTCGAGCGCTATGGCCTGCGCACCACCTGGTTCGTCCCCGGCCACTCGATGGAAACCTTCCCTGAGCAGATGAAGGCGGTGGCCGATGCCGGGCACGAAATCGGGGTACACGGTTACAGCCACGAAAACCCGATCGCGATGACTCCCGAACAGGAAGAAATCGTCCTCGACAAATCCATCGAGCTGATCACCCGGATGACCGGCAAACGCCCGACCGGCTACGTCGCGCCCTGGTGGGAATTCAGCAAGGTGACCAACGAGCTGCTGCTCAAAAAGGGCATCAAATACGACCACAGCCTGATGCATAACGACTTCCATCCGTACTACGTCCGCGTCGGCGACAGCTGGACGAAGATCGATTACACCCAGCATCCGGACACCTGGATGAAACCGCTGGTGCGAGGTGAGGAAACCGATCTGGTCGAGATTCCGGCCAACTGGTACCTCGATGACCTGCCGCCAATGATGTTCATCAAGAAGGCGCCAAACAGCCACGGCTTCGTCAATCCGCGTCACCTGGAAGAAATGTGGCGCGACCAGTTCGACTGGGTCTACCGCGAGCACGAGCATGCCGTATTCACGATGACCATTCACCCTGATGTCTCGGGCCGGCCACAGGTGCTGCTGATGCTGGAGCGGCTGATCGAACACATCCAGAGCCACGCGGGCGTGAAGTTCGTGACGTTCGATGAAATCGCCGATGACTTCGTGCGCCGCAACCCTCGTAACCGCTGATTGTTCTTCATTCCGAGGCATGACCCATGTCCATTTACAACAAGCTCGATCTGACCGGCTGGAAACCTCAGCCTCTGACCTCCCAGCAAGTGCGTTACGCCACGTGGATCGCGTTCTTCGCATGGGTTTTTGCGGTGTATGACTTCATCCTGTTCGGAACGCTGTTGCCGGAGATCGGCCGTCATTTCAACTGGGGCGAAGCGGAGCAGGCCGAGATCGCTACATGGGCTGCAGTGGGCACGGCAGTCATCGCGTTGGCCATCGGGCCATTGGTGGATCGACTCGGTCGGCGCATGGGCATCATTTTCACGGTGACCGGTTCGGCGATCTGCTCGGCCCTGACCGCCATCGGTGGTTCATGGGGCAAGTCGCCGTTGATTCTGATTCGCTCCCTGAGCGGGCTGGGTTATGCCGAGGAAACGGTCAACGCGACCTACCTCAGTGAAATCTACGCTGCCTCGGAAGACCCGAAGCTGGCCAAGCGTCGCGGCTTCATTTACAGCCTGGTGCAGGGCGGCTGGCCGGTGGGCGCGTTGATCGCTGCGGGCCTGACTGCCGTGTTACTGCCCATCATCGGCTGGCAGGGCTGCTTCATCTTTGCCGCAATTCCGGCCATCGTCATTGCCATCATGGCGCGCAAACTCAAGGAAAGCCCGCAGTTCCAGATTCACCAGCGCATCACTCAACTGCGCAAGGCCGGCGACGTCGGTCAGGCACAGGCGGTGGCGCAAACCTACGGCGTGGATTATGAAGAGCACCGCACTGCAGGCCTTGCGGCAGCGTTTCGCGGCACCTCACGCCGGGCGACGCTGGTGATCGGCGCTGCGATTCTGCTCAACTGGGCAGCGATTCAAGTGTTCAGCGTGCTGGGTACATCGGTCATCATCAGCGTGCACCATATCTCGTTCGAGAACTCGCTGATCATCCTCGTGCTGTCGAACCTGGTGGGCTATTGCGGTTACCTCAGTCATGGCTGGATGGGCGACAAGATCGGCCGCCGCAACGTCATCGGCCTGGGTTGGATGCTGGGCGGCCTGTCGTTCGCCGGCATGCTTTACGGGCCGAGCAACATGCCGATGGTGGTCGGGCTGTACAGCCTGGGCCTTTTCTTCCTGATCGGCCCTTACTCGGCGGCCTTGTTTTTCATCAGCGAAAGTTTCCCGACCAGCATCCGAGCCACCGGAGGCGCAATCATTCATGCGATGGGCCCCATTGGCGCAGTGGTCGCAGGTTTCGGCGCGACCTCGGTGCTCAGTGCAGGCGGTGACTGGCAGACCTCTGCGCTGTATTTCGGAGCTGTGCCGTGCTTTCTCTCCGGCGCACTGATGTTCGCCGCTCGCCACGTGCGTCCGGAAACCGTGAAATAAGGAACGAGACATGACTCGCAAAGTAGCGTTGATCACCGGTGCCGCTAGCGGCATCGGCCAGGCATTGGCCGTAGCATTCGCCAGAAGCGGTGTGGCGGTGGTGGGTGGATTCTTCCCCGCCGACCCCCACGACCCGCAGATCACCCGCCGGCTGGTGCAGGATGCGGGTGGCGAATGCCTGATGGCGCCGCTGGACGTGACTGATACCACCTCTGTGGATGCGTTGGCCGAGTGTGCGGTCAGCGCGTTTGGCCGCATCGACTACGCGGTCGCCAATGCAGGCCTGCTGCGCCGTGCTCCGTTGCTGGAAATGACCGACGAGCGCTGGAACGAAATGCTTGATGTCGATCTCACTGGCGTCATGCGCACCTTCCGGGCCGCGGCCAGACATATCGGCGAAGGCGGTTCGATGGTGGCGATTTCATCGATTGCCGGCGGCGTGTATGGCTGGCAGGACCATGCCCATTACGCTGCCGCCAAGGCTGGCGTGCCGGGCCTGTGTCGCTCGCTGGCCGTCGAACTGGCGCCCCGTGGCGTTCGTTGCAACGCCGTCATTCCGGGGCTGATCGAGACGCCGCAGTCCCTTGACAGCAAAAACTCGCTGGGCCCCGAAGGCTTGGCCAGAGCGGCACGCGCCATCCCGCTGGGACGCGTCGGGCGGGCGGACGAGGTGGCCTCGCTGGTGCGCTTCTTATGCAGCGATGAGTCCAGCTACCTGACGGGCCAGAGCATCGTCATCGATGGCGGCCTGACGGTGCGCTGGCCAGAGTGAGCAAGCGCATCCGCAGGGCGATCACGAATTGAGGACAATGCTATGCAACTGAACAACAAGCGCGCCGTGATCACCGGTGCCGGCAGCGGAATCGGCGCCGCCATTGCGTTTGCCTACGCCGAACAGGGCGCGAGGCTGGTGCTGGGCGATCGCGACGCTGTCACCCTGGCGCACACCGCGCAACGCTGTCGCGAAATGGGCGCGCAGGTGCTTGAAAGTGTCGCCGATGTCGGCAGTGTCGAAGGTGCACAGGCCGGTGTGGACGCCTGTGTGGCTCACTTTGGCGGCATCGATATTCTGGTCAACAACGCCGGCATGCTGACCCAGGCAAGGTGTGTCGATCTGACTCTCCAGATGTGGAACGACATGCTGCGCGTGGACCTGACCAGCGTCTTCGTTGCCAGCCAGCGCGCCTTGCCGCACATGCTCGCCCAGCGCTGGGGACGCATCATCAATATCGCCTCCCAGTTGGGAATCAAAGGCGGCGCCGAGCTGACGCATTACGCCGCTGCGAAGGCGGGCGTGATCGGTTTCACGAAGTCGCTGGCACTGGAAGTGGCCAAGGACAACGTACTGGTCAACGCTATCGCGCCGGGGCCGATCGAGACACCGCTGGTGTCGGGCATCAGCAGCAGCTGGAAGACCGCCAAAGCCGCCGAGTTGCCGCTGGGACGCTTTGGACTGGCCCAGGAAGTCGCGCCGGTGGCGGTGTTGCTGGCCAGCGAGCCGGGCGGCAACCTGTTCGTCGGTCAGACGCTGGGTCCCAATTCCGGCGACGTCATGCCTTGATACCTCGGAGTGAATGAGCATGTGTGGATTGTGCGGACTGCTGGGCGAGGATGTGCACTGGAGCGATCCACTGGGCGACGGGTTGCCGCGCCGCCGTGAGCGACTGAGCCGCATCGTTGCGATCAACAAGGTGTTGGCGCCATTTCGACTCAAGGTCGAGGACTTTCAGGGCGTCTCTTACCTGCTGCTCGGCGCGACGGGCAAACAGGAATTGGCGACCGGCCTGGATCAGCTCTGGCAGCGCGCCGAGACGCTGATCGGACGTGCTCTGGATCCGCTGGATCCGGCGCTGCTCAATCAACTGGAGTGCGGATCATGAGTATCGCGCTGAATGTGATCACCGGCTTTCTCGGCAGCGGCAAAACCACCTTGCTCAAACGCTTGCTCAGCGACGAGAACATGGGCGACACCGCGTTGCTGATCAATGAGTTCGGTGATGTCGGTATCGATCACCTACTGGTGGAAGAGGTCGCGCCCGACACGGTGCTGCTGCCCAGTGGGTGTGTGTGCTGTTCGATTCGCGGCGAACTCAGAGATGCCTTGTCGGGATTGCTGGAGCGAAGGGGAAGGGGCGAAATCCCGGCGTTCCGGCGGGTGATTCTGGAGACCACCGGCCTGGCCGACCCAGCACCGATTCTGGCCACGCTGAACAACGACCCTCATCTTCGCGGGCGTTTTCATATCGGTCTCGTGGTGACCCTGGTCGATGCCAGTCACGCCGAGATGCAGCAGCGCCTGCACCCCGAGTGGCTGGCGCAAGTGGCCGCTGCGGACCGGCTGCTGATCAGCAAGACTGACACGGTCAGCCCGGAGCAACAGCAGGTTCTGCGCGCTCGTTTGCACACCCTCAACCCGGCGCCGGTTCTGGACAGTGCCGATATTCACAGCGGCGATCAACTGCTGCTCGGCGAAGGTCTGCGCAGTGCCGAACCGGCTCACGAGGTGGCTCGCTGGCAGTTGCATCGCGTGCAGTCGACACCGGCACGCCACGGTGACGCACAGGTTTGCTGCCTGACCTTTGAACGGCCGCTGGACTGGATCGGCTTCGGGGTGTGGCTTTCCATGCTGTTAAGATGCCACGGCGAACGAATCCTCCGCGTCAAAGGACTGCTCAACGTGAATAACAGCCAGGCCCCCATCGTTATCCATGGTGTGCAGCATTGCCTGCATGCGCCGGTTCATCTGCCCGCGTGGCCGAGCGACGATCACACCTCAAGACTGGTATTCATCCTGCGCGGGCTGGACGCGGATCAACTGCGTCGCTCTTTCACCGTTTTCAGTCAGAGCCTTGCGCCCATGACCAACGGGGCGGCGGCATGAGTGTGACGCTTCGGGTGTTGGGCACCTCGGTGACACTGCTTGAATCGCTGCGGGTTCGGGCCGAGCAGGAACTGGGTATCAAGCTGGTTTATCAGGTGCACGACGTGCAGACGGCGCAGCGTATCGCGGTCATGCAGCCCGACAGTTATGACCTGTACGATCAATGGTTCCATAACGTCGACTTCGTCTGGCCGGCCCGGGCCATCCAGCCGATCGACACGCGTCGTATCGCGCTGTGGCACGAAATCAACGATCTCCCCAAACGCGGCCGGCTGTCGGTGAACGACAAGCTGGGCAGCGGCAGCGTGCCCAGCGAACGTTTGTTCGTGCAGCACGATGGCAGCCTGGGCAGTGCGGTCAGCGACCGCATCAGTATGTTGCCGCTTACCCATAATGCCGACAGCTTCGCTTATCGCCCGGAGCGTTTGCCCGAGGGGCTGAGTGCGCAGAACGAAAGTTGGGGCTGGTTGCTCGACCCGGCCTGGGGCGGGCGCATTGCCTTGCAAAGCGATGCGGCCATCGGCGCTCTGGACGCAGCGTTGGCCGTACAGGGTGCTGGTCTGGCGCAGTTCAGAGACATCGGCAACATGAGCATCGAAGAGATCGACGTGCTCGCCGATGTGCTGGTGCGCAAGCAGGAGGAGGGGATGTTTGGCGCCTTCTGGTCCGACGATGAAGAGGCCGCCGAATTGATGCTGCACCCGACCATCGACATTCAGAGCCTGTGGTCGCCGACGTTGGTGCGCCTGCACCGCGCCGGGGTCAAGTACCGAGTGGCGGTGCCGCGCGAAGGTTATCGGGGCTGGTTCGGTGGGTTGTCGCTGTCACGCCACGCAAAAGGCGCAGTGCTCGATGCGGCCTATGCGTACCTGAACTGGTGGCTGTCCGGCTGGCCCGGTGCGGTCATGGCACGTCAGGGTTATTACATCGGCAATCCGGCTCGCAGCCGTGATCACCTGAGCCCGGCTGAGTGGGATTACTGGTACGCCGGTTTGCCTGCCCGCGAGCAGCTGCTGGGCAGCGATGGTCTGCCGCTGATCGACGTGGGAGAAGTCCGCGATGGCGGCTCTTATGAACAGCGCATGGGGCACATCGCGGTGTGGAACGCGGTGATGGATGAACATAACTATCTGGTGCGCCGCTGGGGCGACATCTTGCGCGCCGGCCCTAAAGGGTCGCGCCGATAACGTCCCGGCTCCGGCTGTACGGGCACTCATGGGGGTGTGTGCAGCCGGCCGGCAGCCGCCGCGCCGGGCGCGAGATCTCCAGGCACCGAACTTGACACACGAAATCTTCACCCACAAAAAAGGCGGTCATCTTGCGATGACCGCCTTTTGCGTTGCTGCTGACCGGATCAGTCCGGCAGTTTGAACGCCATCACGTAGTCGCCCTGCTTGGTGCCGAGCGAACCGTGACCGCCTGCTACGACGAGCACGTATTGCTTGCCGTCCTTGCCGGTGTAGGTCATCGGTGTGGTCTGGGCGCCTGCTGGCAGACGGCCTTCCCACAGTTGCTTGCCGTTACGCACGTCATAGGCACGCAGGTACTGGTCAAGCGTTGCGCTCAGGAACGATACGCCGCTGGCGGTGATGAACGTGCCGCCCAGGCTTGGAACGCCCATGGTCAGCGGCAGCGGAACAGGCGAGCTGTCACGCACGGTGCCGTTCTTGTGCATCCAGATGGTTTTGTGGGTGGTCAGGTCGACGGCCGCCACGTAACCCCATGCTGGCGCCTGGCATGGCAGGCCCATCGGCGACAGCAGCGCTTCGAGGATCACGCCATACGGTGCGCCTTTGTTCGGCTGTACACCTTCGGTTTCGCTCTTGCGACCAGGGCCGCCTTCCACTTCGGCAGCCGGAACCAGCTTGGAGCGGAACGCCATGTAGCTCGGGTTGACGAAAGCGATCTGACGCACCGGGTCGACCGAAATGCCGCCCCAGTCGAACACACCGAAGTTACCCGGGTAGACGATCGAGCCTTGCAGCGACGGCGGCGTGAACGGGCCTTCATAACGCAGCGACTTGAAGTCGATCCGGCACAGCATCTGATCGAACGGGGTGACACCCCACATGTCGCGTTCCTTGAGCGGCGGCGGCATGAAGTTCAGGTCGGATTTAGGCTGAGTCGGCGAAGTGTGGTCGCCTGCGACAGCGCCGCCGGGAACCGGTACTTCGTTGATCGGAACGATCGGCTGGCCGTTGCTGCGATCCAGCACATAGATGCTGCCTTGCTTGGTGGACGCCAGCACGGCCGGCTTCACGCCGTCAGCGGTTTTCATGTCCATCAGGGTTGGCTGACCGCCCACGTCCATGTCCCAGAGGTCATGGTGAGTGAACTGGAAGTTCCACTTCACGTGGCCGGTCGCGATGTCCAGCGCGACCAGGCCGGCGCTGAATTTCTCCGACTCAGGTGTACGGTTGCCGCCCCACTGGTCAGGCATCTGGTTGCCCATCGGCAGGTAGAGCATGCCCAGCTTCTCGTCGACGCTGAACATCGACCACATGTTGGGCGAGTTGCGCGTGTAGGTCTTGCCTGGCGCAAGCGGCGTGGTGTCATCAGGGTTGCCGCTGTCCCAGTTCCAGACAAGACGACCGGTGTGGACGTCGAATGCACGGATCACGCCCGATGGTTCATCGGTGGAGACGTTGTCAGTGACGTGACCGCCGATGACCACCAGATCCTTGGTCACGGCAGGTGGCGAGGTGGAGTAGTAACCGCCTGGCGCGTACGTACCGATGTTGGCGCTCAGGTCGATCGAACCGTTAGTGCCGAAGTCTTCGCAGACCTTGCCGGTGTCAGCGTTCAGTGCGATCAGACGAGTGTCTGCGGTCGGCAGGAACAGGCGACGCGGGCAGGCATTACCGGTGGTGGCAACGGCCGGCGTGGCCGGGCTTTGCGCCGGAGCGGCGGCATCGGTCGGAGCGGCGGCAGCATAAGCGGCGTCATCGTGATACGACACGCCACGGCAGGTCATGTGCGCCCAGCCTTTGAAGTTGGCCGCCTTGCCGCTGCTGATTTTCGGATCGAAGCGCCAGATTTCCTTGCCGGTGTCCGGATCCAGGGCAATCACCTGGCTGTGCGGAGTACAGACGTAGAGCATGCCGTTGACCTTCAGCGGCGTGTTCTCGGCAGTGGTTTCACCTGGATCGTTCGGACCCGGAATGTCGCCGGTGCGGTAGGTCCAGGCAGGGACCAGCTTGCTGACGTTGTCCGGGGTGATCTGCGCCAGCGGCGAGTAGCGATCGCCGAACGCCGTGCGGCCGTACGACTGCCAGTCGCCTTCAGGCATGGCAGGCGCGGCACTGGAGGTGCCTGCGGTTTCACGGTCCAGTTGGCCTTTGATTTCGCCGGGGTTGGTGAACTGGCTCGCCAGAGCAGCCAGGCCAGCCAGCACGACTGCCACGCTCAGTGCGCCGGTGCCCATGCCGCCTGCCTGGCCACGCAGCACAGGGCGGCGGAACCACGGCAGCAACATGACGATGCCGAGGGCGAACAGCAGGGCCAGACGCGGCACCAGTTGCCACCAGTCCAGGCCGACCTCCCACAAGGCCCACACGGTGCTGGCAAACAGCACCAGTGCATACAGACCGAGTGCGGCTCGACGCGCCATGATCAGCAAGACGCCAGTGACAATGAAGCCAATACCGGCCAGCAGGTAGTACAACGACCCGCCCAGCGTCAGCAGTTTGATACCCCCGGCCAGCAAGGCCAGGCCCATGATCAGAATCACCAGTCCGAGCAAGCTCGGAAGCAGGCGACCCTTACCGAAAGCACCTTCAGTGCTCATAGTGTCGTACTCCGTAACGATTAAGTGGTTGACGCTTTGTTCTTTTCAATTTTTTCGGCTCGAGCCCTTTGAATCCGTCTTATTGAAGCTAGTTCCTGAAACGGGATTCAGAAAGGTTAATTAAGCCGATCAGAACGAGGATTGAATTTTCAGGCCGGCGACCAGCGCATCATCGACCTGATTCACGCCGCCCGGATGACGGATGAATTGCAGGTTGGGACGCACGGTCAGCCAGTTGGTAACGTGCACGCCGTAATACACCTCGGCGTTGTATTCGGTGTCCTGCACAGGCAGGAAGGCCGGGTCGTCGTAGTCCGACACGCCTGCGGCCTGATTGCTCAGATTGATGTTCTTGCGATACGCCGGATTGACGTGAATGCGACTGATGCCAACCCCGATGTCATCTTCGGGCCGCGCGTCGAACGGACCTTTGTACGTGGCCCCGAGGGCGACAAAGTTGTCGATCATGTTGGTCTTTTTGTCGTGCAGCGTGCCGTTGGCGAACAGGCTCAGGCCGCGGCTGTTACCGCTGGCCTCGCGGGTGACTTGCTGGCGCAGGGTCAGCCACATGCCGTGTTTGCTCGACGACGACGCGTAGTCATCGCCGCTGCGGGCTGCGTAACCGCCGTTGCTGTCCTTGACCACATCTGTGCTGCTGGCGGTGCTGTAGTAGTAGCCCAGGCGATATTCACCCGGCAGTCCGTTGACTTTCGGCGACCACACGACTTCCACAGGCAGTACCGCGCCCTTGGTGCCGCTGCCGCTGAGCTTGAACGCGTTGTCGTTTTCCAGATTCGACGGGTTCTGCTCGAAGGCGCCGATCTGTACGAGCAGTTCCGGATTCAGCTCGTACTTGACGCGCATCGCCCACTGGCTGATCGGCCAGTTGTACCAGATGCCGCCGCCCCAGTTGCCCACTTGCGAACCGCACAGCGCCAGGTTCTGGAAGTCGCACGGGAAGGTGTTGAAGTCTTCGCCCGGGTTGAAGCGGCCGACCTTGACGCTGAGCGAGCGGTCGAAGAATTTCTGCTGATACCACATGTCCGTCAGGCGCGTGACGTTGCCACGGCCCCAGACTTCCTGCGAGGAAGAAATCGTGCCCACGCGCGGATCGCCGACACGGTCGTTGCTGATGTTGTCGCCGTTGCGGTTGGTCAGCGTCAGCTGGAATTCGGCGTCCTGCCAGCCAAGGATCTTCTGCAGATCCATGTGCGCGCCGAGGGCGAACTGATCGCTGTAGCGGGTGGCCTTGTCGTGGTCGTAACCGCCATGCAGGTTGGAGCCCACTTCCACGACCGAATCGAGCTTGAAGTCGTAGCCTTCCTGCGACAACTCACTGCGTTTGCCGCCCCAGTCTCCCAGCATCCACGGCGATTGGCTGTCGAAGGCGGGCGCAGCGTGAGCGCTCGTCGCCAGGCTCAAGACGGCCAGTCCCAGCGCATGGCGATGACGAAGCGGACGAATGCAGATGCAGCGTTTGGAGTGAGAAGGCATAGGGCGATGAGTTCTTTTCAGTGATCTGGAGACGGCACAGGCGCGAGCTGCGTCGATAAGCCGCGTGTCAAAACTTGACAGACAAAAAAATTAATCGTTTCAGCTTGCAACGCGGCGCGATGATAGGGGGCTAACGATTTTAAAAAAAGAGGTTTTTGCGACAAGAATAGTTACAGGTTGCGCAACAGTCGTGAAAAGACGGGACAGCGCTGTCCCTCATGATTCGTCTGTTTCGAGAGGATGAGACGATTGAAGCTGCAAGATGAGACCGTTGCGCAGGATGTACAGATAAGGCGGCAACGCTGCGTGGTTGTGCATGTGCAGGAACCAGATGGCTGGCCCCTGCACGCTGCGTACGAATGACTGACCGGATGGGCGAATCAGATCAGAAGGTGGTTCTCAGCCCGACCTCGATACTGCGACCTTGCGCCGGAGCGATGTCGCGCAGAATGGAGCTGGCGTAGCGCACGGTCTGGTTGGTCAGGTTCTCGCCGTTGACGAAAGCGAGCCACTGGCTGCCGCCGACGTCGAATGTGTATCCGGCACTGGCGCCCAGCGTGGTATAGCCGTCGGTGCCGGTTTCGTTGTCCGGCACTCGCCCCTGTGACGCGGCGTGCTCCACATCGATACGCGCTTGCCATTTGTCCAGCGCCCACAGCAACCCGCTGTTCAGGCGAAGTGGGGCGATGCGTGGCAGTGCTTCGCCGGTGTCGAGATTCTTCGCGCGGGTGTAATCCCCCGACAGCTCGAGGGCGAAGCTTCCGTAGCGGCTTTCGCCCAGCTTCCAGTGATCTTGCGCCTCGAAACCGGCGAACCGCGCGCGCACGCCCGAGTACCCGTACTCGGGGATGCCGTCCGGGTCTTCGACGCCCTCATCGTTGAGAGTGCGACCTGTCCCCAGCAGCCCGATGTAGTTGGAGAAGCGGCTATAGAAGACGCCGACGCTGCCTTTGTGGGTACCGTTGTCGAAGCGCAGCGCCAGATCGCTGGAGACGGCTTTTTCTTTCGACAGACCGGCATCGCCGACTTCGTACGTTCCGGTGGCGACATGAGCACCGTTGGCGTACAGCTCATAGAACGTCGGCGCACGTTCGGTGTAGCCCAGAGTGGCCGCCAGCGACCAGACCGGCGTCAACGTGTAGACCGCACCGGAAGACACGCTGCCCGCCGTGAAACTGCTTGAACTGTCGGCGCCGGAGAAGCGCTCGTTGCCCTTACCGTCCGGGTCGACGGTGGTGTGCTCCAGTCGCCCACCCAGGCTCAGTTTCAGGCGATCGGTTGCCTGCATTTCTTCCAGAATGAACAGCGCGCCGGCATCGGTATCGGTCTGCGGCACGAACGCCTCCTCGCCCAGGGCGGAGAATTCGCTGCGCGTCACCTGCGCGCCAATCACGCCATTCAATGGACCGATCGGCTGGTGCCGAGCTTCGACGCGGGCTTCGTAACCCTTGTTCTTGAACGTCGTGCCGACCTCGCCGTCTTCGATTTCCATGTGTTTGTATTCGGTGTAGCCGGCGTCCAGCTTTACCGAGCTGAATGGACCGTTGAGGTTACGGATCTCAGAGGCGAAGGCGTAGTGATCCTGCTTCATGCGAATCCGCACGTCCTGCTCGGCGGGCGAACCGTAGTTGGCGTCGTAGTTGCTGTAGGAGAGCCCGGCATAACCGTCGTCCCACGTGTACGCCCCGCCGATTGCCCCGCCGTCCTGGCGCCCGTCGCTGTTGCCGAGTCGATGTTTCTTGTCGTCGCCATCCGGATCGCGTGCGCGTTGATCGGCGGTCCGGGCATACCCCGGAATCTTCAGATCGTTGAACTCGCGAGCGTTCGCGTCCAGATGCAGGGCGAACGTGCCGTTGCCCGCCTCGAGCTTGCCTGCGCTGCTGCGCGTGGTGTCGGCGCCGCCGTAGCGCAGTTCGCCTGCGCCATGAATGCCTTCGATGGCCTCGGTGGGGATGCGGTTATCGAACGTGTTGACCACGCCACCGATGGCGCTGCCGCCATAGAGAAGCGCGGCCGGGCCGCGGACGATTTCGATACGGTCGACGTTGACCGGGTCCAGCGGAACCGCGTGATCGTAGGACAGCGATGAAGCGTCCAGCGCGCCGACGCCGTTGCGCAGCAGACGGATGCGGTCACCGTCCAGGCCGCGAATGATCGGTCGGCTTGCACCCGGTCCGAAATACGACGAGGACACGCCTGGCTGCTTGTTCAACGTCTCGCCCAGACTGCCTTTTTGCTGCAGCGTCAGTTCGTCGCCCGTCAGTACAGTGCTGGGCGACGCCAATTGATCGCTGCCAAGCGGATTGGCGGTGATGGTTTGTTGCTCCAATTCTATGGCGTTCGCCGGTGACGCCAGAAGCAGCGCGGTGGCCAGCGGAGTCAGGTGCCAGAGCGGAAAAATGGATGGGCGGGACATGCAGCGTTTCCTTGTCAGGGAGTGATTCGAAAATGATCGGGCTGTTAGTGTTATAACATAACAATAAAATTGCAATCATTTTGGAATCGGACGACGATTACAGCGCTCGTTGGCTGGCGCCGGCGGCCCTTTCGCAGGCCTGTGAGGACAAGGCCGCTCCTGCACGTCAGCTGTCTCTTCACACCTGCCGGTTGCTCCGTTAAGGTGCGCACCTCGCGACCCTGTCACTCATCGAATGCAAAAGGCCTGGCATGACCACACCCCACAACAACCCGCTGCATGGCGTGACGCTGGAGCAGATCCTCAATGCGCTGGTCGAGCACTACGAATGGTCTGGCCTTGCCGAGCGCATCGATATTCGTTGCTTCAAGAGCGATCCGAGCATCAAGTCGAGCCTGACGTTCCTGCGCAAGACACCTTGGGCGCGGGAAAAGGTCGAAGCCCTTTACGTGAAACTGGCCCGCACCAAACGCGGCTGATTCACTCCGCTTCGATCGCACAGGAATGACGCTGGATGGAAAGCCAAACGCTGCACCTGGCGCGGGGACAGCGCCGCTATGCCACCGCCGCTGCGCTACTGGGCTGGTTTGCGCTGGCCGTGCAGCTTTATCTGATTCTGTGGGGCCGCTGGACTGACGACGCCAGTGTGATGGGCGGGCTGGTGCGCTATTTCAGTTTCTTCACGGTACTGACCAACACGCTGGTCGCCGTGGCGCTCACGTGTGCGATCACCGACCGGCACAGCGCGGGTCATCGCTTCTTCAGATCCCCCGTGGTGTGCGGCGGTATCGTTACCAGCATTCTGCTGGTCGGCATCGCTTACAGCCTGCTGCTGCGCCATTTATGGAGCCCGCAGGGCTGGCAGTGGGTCGCTGACGAGTTGCTCCACGACGTCATGCCGCTGCTGTTTCTGGGGTATTGGTGGCTGTACGTCGCGAGGGGCGTGCTGCGTCTGAACCACGTGCTGCTGTGGATGCTCTATCCGGCGCTGTATTTTGCGTACTTACTGTTTCGCGGGGACATCTACGGCGACTACCTCTATCCGTTTCTGGACATCGGCACGCTGGGGGTGACGAGTGCATTGATCAATGCATTCGGGGTGCTGGCGGGGTTCGTCGGAATCGGGTTGTTGATCCTGCTGATCGACAGGTCCAGGCGTCGAAGGGAATAGCTGCGATCCCCTCGACGTCCCGCGGTGTCAGGGTTATTGCTCGTCCGAACCTTCGATGCGCCAGTAGCCTGCCGCTTTGACCGATGCTTCATCAAGCCCGAATTCATCGAGCAATACGCGACGAACTTTGCGCGACAGGCCTGATTCTGTCGCCACCCAGGCATACAGCGTACCTTCGGGTAAGGTCAGTTGGCGTGTGACCTCCAACAGGTCGCGCTCCCCGCGCAGCACCCAGATCACGTCCACCTTAGCCTTGCTGTTCAAGGTCTGACGCTCTGCGTCGTCTTCGATCTCGATGACGACCTGCGCGCGGCGGTTGGCGGGCAGTTCCTCCAGGCGGCGGGCGATGGCGGGCAGGGCGGTTTCATCGCCGATCAGCAGATAACTGTCGAACATGTCCGGGACAATCATCGAGCCGCGCGGGCCGGCGATGTACAGAAACTGCCCGGCTTGAGCCTGAGCGGCCCAGGTGGCGGCCGGACCTTCGCCGTGCAGGACGAAATCGATGTCCAGCTCGCCCGATGCCGCGTCATAGCGGCGTGGCGTGTAGTCCCGCATCGCAGGCTTTGGCCCTTCGCTGTTCTGCCCAGGCATGAAGCTGTCCAGCGCCGCTTGTTCCTGCGGGGTGGTCGCGAACAGCAGTTTGACGTGGTCGTCGGTGCCCAGGCTGATGAAGCCGGCCAGCTCCGGTCCGTGCAACGTGACGCGGCGCATTCGCGGCGTGATGTCCGTGACGCGCAACACCTGCAGCTTGCGGCGCTTGATCTCGTGGCTGACTCGGTGGATCGACTGCTGCGAATTCATACGGACGTCTCCGACGGCTTGACTGGACCGTCGACGACGGCTTTGGCGGTTTCGTTCAACAGGTCGCGAACGCGGATGATTTCTTCCGGGCTCCAGCGACCGTGATGCATCTGCAGGGCGTGACGCAGGTTATGCACAGCCTCGTGGATTTCCGGCGGACGGTCGTGTCCCCGCAGCGAGCGCTTACTGACATCGATGCGCATCTTCACGCCGTCCAGCGCGACGGCCTGTTCTGCAAGGAATTGCTGCCCGGTCGCGGTGATCTGGTAACGCTTCTTGCCTGCCTCAGCGTCGCCGAGGATCAGCTCGCTTTCTTCCAGGAAGGTCAGCGTCGGGTAGATCACGCCGGGGCTCGGGCTGTAGGCGCCGTCGAACATGCCCTCGATCTGCCGGATCAGGTCGTAGCCGTGGCAAGGCTGGTCGGAAATCAAGGCGAGCAGCAGCAGCTTCAGGTCGCCGGGAGCGAATACACGTGGCCCGCGTCCGCCGCGTTCGCGGCCGGTCCGTTTCTCGAAACCGTCGCGGCTGTCGCCATGTTCGCCGAAATGCGGCCGGTGATGGTGGGGGTGATCGTGTGAGTGGTCTCTCATCGCTTTTCATCTCTCGTTACAGTTAGATATATCTTAAGATATATCTTAATGCTTCCGCAAGAGACGTTAAGACGAACGGTTCTCGTTTGGCGGTCAGTAGATGCTCGCCACCTGCGTCGCCGCAGGCGCTTTGCACTGGCTGTAAGTGCCCGGTTCCAGATACCGATTAAGAATCGGCGCCATGCCTTTGAGCACTTGAACGGGCAATGCGGAAGTGAACTTGAAACTCTCGGCCGCACGACCGGGCACGTAAGCGGTGAGCGTGCCGAAATGGTTATCGCCGATGAAGAACACGAAGGTGGCGGTCCGGTTGATCGCCTTGGACGCCAGAATGCGTCCGCCGGAGCCAATGCTTTCGATGCGGTTGTCGCCTGTCCCGGTCTTGCCGCCCATCGCCAGGGTCGTCCCGTCCTGCAGCTTGAAGCTTCCGGAGACGCGCCTTGCCGTACCCGCGTCGACCACCTGGGACAACGCCTCGCGCATGGCCGCCGCCACTTGGGAAGACAGCACGCGCTTGCCCAGTTCCGGGTTGTTGTTCAGCTGCGTTTCGTAAGGCGTTCCGGCGGCGAAATGCAGGCTGTCGATACGCAGAACGGGCAAGCGCACGCCGTCGTTCTGAATGATCCCGATCAGCTCGGCCAACGCGGCAGGGCGATCGCCGGAGCTGCCTATCGCCGTCGCAAGCGAGGGCACCAGATGATCGAATGGATAGCCCAGACGCTGCCAGCGCTGGTGGATATCCAGAAAGGCTTCGATCTCCAGCATCGTCCGGATGCGACTGTCCCGAGCGCTCTTGTGCCGACTCTTGAACAGCCAGCTGTACACCTCCTGACGCTCGAAACGACTGGCGGCTACGGCGTCCTTGAACTTGGCATCAGGGTTTTGCAGCAGATAGCCGACCAGCCACAGGTCCAGCGGGTGAACGCGGGCGATGTAGCCTTGATCCGGCAGATCGAACTTGCCCGGGCCGTAGGCGTAATACAGGTCGTCCAGACGCTTCTCGGTCAGCCCGGGCCTGGTTTTGTCCGCCACGGCATGGGCCCGTACAAATGCGTTGAAAGCACTCTGGCTGGCTTCGGGCAGCAGATAGCGATGCACGGCGGCAAGCCGGCTGGCTGAGGGATGAACGCTGTCGAGAAACGTATCGAGCCGGTCCTGCGTCGATTTGTTCTTGTAGCGTTTCCAGAACCGCAGCAGGAACGATGTGCCCTCGCGATCGGCGAATTCCGCCAGGTACTCCTGACGTCGCGGATCGCTGTCGTCCTTGAGCAACACGGCACTGTTGTTCGGGCCCTGATACGTGGTGTAGCGCACCAGGTCGCGCATCAGCCGAATGAACGGCAGGTTGATCGACTCACGCAACGCCTCGCGCAGCGTAGGATTGCGCGCGTTGTCTTCCCGCCGGAAGTTGTTGAAGTGGTGCATGCCGCCGCCAGTGAAAAAGCTTTCGCCCGGGCTTGCGGAATACTTGCGGTCCAGTGCTGCGGCCAGCATCTTCGACAGGTCGCGGTCCTTGTTCTGTATCAAGTAGTCCAGCGCCCACCGGCTCAGCCGGTCAGGATCCTCGACCGGGACTTTCTTGAGTTCGACATTACTCATGCCCGCGTACTTGTCGTGGAGTTCGGCGATGACCTGCAGATAAGTGGTCAACACCCGCATTTTCGCGGTCGAGCCCAACTCCAGCTTGCTCCCCTCGTTGATGTCGAACGGCTGATCGGTGCTGTCGGTCTGCACGCGCACACGCGAGCCGTCGATGTCCCGTTCGAACAGCGTAAAGCTGTAGCGCACCGCCTGGGTGCTGGTGGGCGTGAGCAAGTGCTCACCGATCAGGCCCAGCTTGCCTGCGAATTCAGGATTCGCCAGGTCCCGCAAGTACTGGCCGACACTGATTTGCAGATCGTTTTGCAAGGTGCTGGTTGCGGACAGGTCCAGACGATCAAGATCGTAGAGCGGGCGATCCAGCATGTTCGACAGGCGATTGCGCGCGACCGTTATCCCCTTGTTGGTTTCGATAGGCTGCACGGTAGGCTGCTGCACCCAGTCGCGATAGGTCACGGTCGCCGCGAGCGCAGCGTCGGCCAGCGGCGGGTCGATGACTTTGTTCTGCGCCAGCAGACGAATGTGGCTGTCAGTCAGGTCCGCCAGTTCCTTTCGGCCTTTTGCCAGAAAGTGCGAAGGCCGCCGTTGCGCGATCACCAGTGACAGCACTTCGCGCAGCGCAAGCCCCTGTGCGGCGAGGGTCTTCGCATCGTTGCCCGTTGCCATGAGCAACTGGTTGGTGCGGTCGAAGTCTGCGCCGTACCAGACCCGCAGCCCCTCAGCCATGCCGTGGACTTCTCCGTGGCCCGGCACAGCGGAAAGCGGCACGCTGTTGAGGTAGTCACGCACGACACGCTCCCGGGCTTCAAGGGTTTGCGGCCCA
>Ga0213834_100238_pt1 | contig 40677 bp, 44 predicted proteins | sample SWPTP12_FD_160580 | JGI IMG/M metagenome (GOLD analysis project Ga0213834, IMG submission 160580) | Coastal seawater microbial communities from Marineland, Florida, United States - SWP TP1 #2 | ecosystem: Environmental > Aquatic > Marine > Coastal | place: USA: Florida | collected 2016-08-06 | reverse complement strand
ATTTCGATGCTGCTTTCCGATGCAGCTTTAACACCTCGGCCGTCTCGACCCATTCCTGATACCCCTCTACATTAATTAAGACACGGCCGTCAGGCGCCTTCTTCCATACTTGATCCTCCCCCCATATACCGTCCCGGATTTTTGTCCGAATGGCGTCCTCGGAGTAACCCGATTCCAGTGCAAATTTTGAGATGGTGACGTAGCGTAGCATTCTGGTTCTGACTCTTTTAGACGGCGATCACTGCCGGCCGGTGGTTGTAATTTACTGCGGACTGTGGTTGGTTTCTGGCGACCGCTTGCGTCGCCGGCCAGAGCGCTTTCTTAGCAGCCTGTCGCGGACAATTCGATCGAGGGCATCCCCAAGCGTCATGTCCTTGAAGCGGATGTAATTCATCAAGGCCTGCTGTACCTCGAATGAGACGACCGCCTGCGGCAGCACGGTCTTACCCTCGGCCTCGAGCTTCGCAAGCCGGCGCGCCTGCCGGTCAGATCCGGTCAGGGCTTTCCCTGTCGGTGGCCTGCCGCGCTTCTTTGATTCCTTCGCTGGCTCTGTTGCGTTGTCGGTGGTCGTCATGCTGATTTCTCGCACTAGGAATTAACGTGAAATTTCACGAATATTCGGTGGCGCACTTTTTACCCAGGCGGCAGCAAGCATGTCGTCGACTGTCACCCCAAAGCGGGAACCGACAAACGCCCGCATGGCGGCTTCCAGCGGCGTTGTACCTGACATGCTGTCCCAGTCGGGGTTGTCGATGGAAAGCGCCTGCATGCTGGCGTTCCACGGCTCGGTTGGCTTGCCGCCCATCGCCGGCCGATGTTCGACATGCATCAGGTCGATCTTTTCGCGTTCGATGATCGGCCCGCCGTGATCCCAAACCTTTGATGGGTAGAACCAACTGGAGCGATACGGGTATTTGCCACGTCCGATCTTCTGCCCGATAACGCAGGCCGGAAACTCGCGAATTGCGTTTGGGACCATCGCAATATCGCACGCAGAATGCTCGCCGCTGATGGTGAAGTCTGGCGGGGCTACGTTGCGCATTTCGATATCGCACCAGTCGCCGCCAGGTTTAATTTTCGTGATGTCTGTCTGATAGCCCATCGCACGCGCGACCCAGTAATCCAGCAATGCGCCGGTCAATTCAGCCGTCTTCATTCAGCACCGCCTTTCGTTGCCAGCTTCCACAAGATCCGACCGACGATGAACACGCCAGCGACGACCGCGACGCGCACCAGGATGAAGCCGAGCGGGTAGTAATCGCCGCAGCCGCCCAAGGCGTTATAGTCCGGGCAGCCAAACCAGAGCAGGATGTACAGCGGCAGCCAGGGAGCGTAGACCGCCAGCGTCAGCACGAGGACGAGGACTGCGATTGCTGCAGCAGTAGTGCGCTTCATGCGATGCCTCCGTTCGGTGTGCCGCTCAACTCGGTGGTATCACCGCAAGCGAGGCAAAGCGGACCAATGCTGCCGAGCATGCGGTCTGTCGTTCCCTTCCAATCGCAACTGGTGCATTCCCGTGCTTCTTTTGCTGCTCGGTCAGCACGGTCCAGGCGCTCGATCTCGGCCAGGATCAGGGCGCCCGCTTTGACGAGGTTGCAGCGCTCGTCGCTCGGCTTCCACCAAGCTTCGGGCCATGGCCATGCATGGGGTGCTGCGCCGCCTGCTGCCAAAGTATTCGCATAGCAAACAGCCGCCATCGACAATTCACCGCCCCTGTACTGGTCGTCGCGTGCAGGCGTCCAACCTTCCTGTTCGACCTGGCGGCGTCGCTCGGCCAACACGTCGCGCGCGGCTACGCCCTCGGAAGCACTGACACGTATCTTCCCCAGATCAGCAAGGGCGTCGACCAACCCCTGATAGCCGAGTGCCATCGCGACACCTGTCAGCTTGCGGTAAAGCGTTGCCTCCTCGGCCTGCGCCAAGTCGGGTGATGCTGAGCGCCCAGCAATTATCGAAAGCGCTTTCACTGCGGCTTCAGCCTGTGCCTTCGCATCGTCGAGCGCGTTGTGATGGGTGTAATTGCTACGGTCGATTTTTACGCCCGCCAGGTCGTAAAGCGTGCGGGTATCGCGCACGTTCCAGAATTCCCACGGTGGCGCCATGCCGCATGCTTTGAACGCAGCGTCGAGGATGGGTACATCGAACATCGCACCATGGCACCAGGGCCTCTTCGCCTTTTGTGTCAGGAACCAGTCGAAGAAGTCGGCCAGGGCGCATGGCAGCGGTACCGCATCGTCGGGGAAGGCGGCCTTGCGGGCGGCGTCGCTCTGGCGCATCCACCAAGTGACCGTGCCAATGTCGATCGTGAGCCCGACGTCGCTGCACGACTGAGGCAGCACAGGTGCATAGAACGTCTCGCCTAAGCCGTCCGGGCCGAACATCACGGCGCCAATGCTAAGAATCGCGCATCCCGGCTTGGTGCCGAGTGTTTCGATATCGATCATAGCGTCGTGCAGCTGAACGGTATTCGCAGCAGGATGCCGCGGGCATGGCCAGTGCAACGAGCCAGTGCCGCTTGGGCACGTGCATGCGACTTCCTCGCCTGCCTGGGCGACAGCAGCGGTTCGCAAAAGTGCCCTCGACAGCAACCAGTCCTCTCCCTCGCCGGATGCATCGAAATAGGCCTGATCCTCGCTCACATCCTCGGTGACCGGGAAGGCTCCCCCTCCAACTTCAATTCCCGCTTCGAGCAATTGCAGCCTCCACCCGCCGCCCACGGCCTGGTCGCGTGGGGAGATCATGTACGAGAAGTGAGGTGCATTGGCATTTACCTTTTCCATTACGCTGCCTCCTGCTGGCCACCGTGCATCTGGGGCGCCGGCGCCGGCGTGCTCGAGGTGAAGTTGCCCATCTCGAGGCGATGCAGCAGGAAGTCGCGGAATGACTCCACGCCGCCGCAGGCGATCTCGTGCAAGATGGCGTGATAGAACGCCGGTTGCCGCGCGGGCGGCACGTCGAGTACGACGAAGCGCTGGCAGAACAGGCCTGCGGGAAGGAAGTCGTCCTCGTGGCTCAGGTAGATGAAGTTGAGCGTGTTTGGGATCTTGCGAGATTGGGCTGCTCTGGTCTCGATGACCAGGGCGGTGCTTCCCATATATGCCTTCATGCGCTCGAGATGCCGGCGCGAGACCGGCCCTTCGACCATGACCAGCCCGCCGTCGCTGGCCCAGTCGTTGAAGACGTTGTGCAGCTGGTGCGCGCGAATCCAAGGTGCATCTTCGTGGAAGAGCTGGGCGACGACGTATTTCAGGAACAGCCGCTTGCCGGACTCGCGGCCGCCATTGAAGATCAACGCGGTCGACATCTTCGCGCCTGGGTTGCGCAGCTGGTAGGCCAGCCAGCGCAGCAGCCAGATGCGCAGGTTTTCATCCTGGTCGCAGAGGTGCGCGACGAGGGCCATGATGTTGCCGTAGGGAGCAGGTCCCTCAACGGCTGGCACCAGGCGAACGTTCTGCATCTGCACTCGCAATGACGCTAGGCTCGCAGCGAGGTCGGCGCCCCAGCTGCGAGCGGCTGCGACGAATCCTTGTTCGATTGCTTTCATGTCGATCCTTTTCATAGGTCTTTCGAGGTTCTCGTGGTGGGTAAGTTGTTAGAGATAAGAGGCCAGTCGCTGTGCTGCTTAATCCATGGCGCCGGGCCCTCGGCCAGCTCGACCAAGGCGGCCGTGTTCTCCTGCAGCTCCACGTCGAGCACCGGCATTGGGGCGAAGCCGGCGGGTGCGCGCGCTGCATTTGCTCGCCAGAACTCGACGCTTTCTGCAAGGTCGCGTCGATCCTTGAAGAGGGCGCGGACCATGCTGCTGATCGCGCCTTCGCTGAATTGCGTCATGCCACCGCCTCAGGCGAGCGAGTGCCCGTGCTCGAGGTCGGGAAGGGCCATGCGTTCTTGGGTAACTTTTCGGTTGTCCAGACCCCGCCAGGCGCGTACGTGTAGCCCGCACCGGTGGCTGCGGTCTGGAGCATGCTGAGGAGTTCGCCGCGGGGATGGTGCAGGACAATTTGCGTCAGCTCGGCCAGTCGTTCGGGATGGGCACGAACGAAGGCGACCATGTCGGCTAGTTGCATGTGATCGACGTCGATCTTCGGTGGCGCCGCCGCCAAGTTGTCGAGTGATGCGTGCTCGATGAGGTCAACCTGCTTCGGCAGCACAGCTTTCACCTTCCGGGCTGGTTTTGGCGGCGTGGCAGCAGGTTGAGCCTTCTTCGCCGCCGGCTTCTTCTTGTCCTTCTTCGCCTGCGCCTCGGCATCGACCTCGGCCCGGATCTTTTTCGCGTCGACCTTGGTCCGCTCGGCGAACGCGAGCATGTTCTCCGGCTTCGATTTACTCTTGTCGGCAGAGAAGAAATAGACGTTGATTTCGATATCCCGGCACAGTGCGCAGTCACGAATGAACTGGTTCAACTGAGCAGGTGTGAGCGCGGCGACTGCAGCTTTGATACTTGGCCGGCGCGTCGAGTTGAACATCTCTTCCGTCCAGCCGTAAAGCTCGATCAAGAACTTCGTCGGGACAGTCCCCCACGGTAGGTTGTCGAGCATCTGTTCGGCGACGAGACGCAGATCCTCGTCGACCAGGTTCATCATCAGGGAGGCGTCGTGCGTCGCGCGCAGCAGGCGCTTGCGGTATTCGCGCTCGAGCTTTGCCGCTGCTTCCATTTCTCGCTCGCGAGCGCTGCTGGAGGTGTCCTTACTTGGCACTGCGACGCCGTTCGCTTCCAACGCCGGCAGCTGGACAATATGGTGCAGTGTCTTGTCGAATGGGCTTTCTAGCAGCGTTGTCGGCGGAAGTGCGCCACCGGCAAGCTCGCGATAGGTCTGGAATTTTCCGCCGATGAACATTCGCTCGTCGACCGCCACATAGCCACCCTTGAGCTCGCTCACCCACGACCGCGCCATCACTCTTTTTGCCGCGTCGCCGGATATGACCGGGGTACCTGCTTCGTGCGCTAGCAGCTTGACGCGCTCGCGATGGTTTTCGCCTTTCGCTTTGAAGCACGTCGGATCAGTGCAGACGTCTGCACCGACGTCCGTGAACACCTCGGGCTGGTTGCCTGCGCGTTTCGGGCAGACACTGCAGGCCCCAGCTTCCAGCAGCAGGGTCGCATCCTCGATCTTGAACACAGCCTTCTTAAGATCGAGCATGTAATTAGATTCGATGTGCTTGGCAGCTGCGCGGAAGGACATCACGCCATTCCAGGCTTCCATGATCTCCAGGAGGCACTTCTCCTGCAGCGCCTTCACGGGGATGCGCGCGATAAGGAGGGCGATCGACGGCGAGATCTTGCCCTCGAAGAATTTGTCGCGGACCATGTCGGTCAGCGCGCACAGCTTCAGCCGGCCGTAGATGTATGAGCGGCTCTTGCTGACCTCTTCGGCCAGCTGGTCGGCGTCGTAGCCGTGCTGCCTCATCAGCAGCTGGTATCCCTCGGCTTCCTCGATCGGATGCGGGTCTTCACGCTGCAGGTTCTCGAGGATTCTGATCTTCGCCGCGTCCAGGTCGCTCAGGTTGCGGCACAGGGCAGGGATCGTGGCCAGGCCTGCGATGATCGACGCGCGGTAACGGCGCTCCCCGGCGACGATCTCGTATTCTTCGGGCGCCTCAGGCGTTGGCGTGACCGGGCGGATCAGGATCGGCTGGGCAACGCCCATCGCCTTGATGCTGGCGGCCAGCTCCTGCAGCGCGGCTTCATTGAAGCGCTTGCGGTTGTCCGGCGAGCGGCGCATGCGCCCTAGTTCGTACAGGCCATACACGCCCTGGCCGGTGACGAGCTCGTCGACGACGATGCGTTGTTCGGCCGGCGCCGGTGCAGCGATATCAGTGGTAGTCATGCGTGCTCCAGGCCGGGTTTGCGGGCCGTCTTCGGCGTCTTGCCGGCGTGCGCGGTATTGGGAGTGAAGAAGCCGATATCGAACTCAGCGCGCGGCATGCGGACGTGTACCAGCCAACCGGTGAAGCCTGGCTTTGGCTGCAGCGGTGCGCGGATCGGTTCGGCGACCTCGATGCCGCGGGAGCGCCACAGATCGAGAACCCGAGGCAGTTCGATGTGGACGCCGTCGGTGGAGACATCAGCGGGCGAGCACTTTACAGAGGCGCAGAACGAGTTAAGGACGGAGAGCTGGCCTGCGCCTTCAAGCGCCTGGTGAAGGTCGCCAGTGCCGAGCGGAGCGTGGTGGGTCGCGGTGCTCACGATGGCCGCCCAGGCGAAACGGTGATGCCGCACGGGACGTCAGCGAAGCGATCAGCTGCGCGTTCGCCAGCTTCGGCAGCGGATTGAGATACGGCGTCGGTGTAGTAGGTGGGGATTCCGGTGGTGCGTACCGTAACGTTGAAGTGGTTCATCGCAAGGTTCTCCAAATAACGCTCTGCGGTTGCCGAGCTCTAGAAGTGGAGTACTTTAGCCTAAGGCTAAATCTACGACAAGCTTTATTTTTAGCCTTAGGCTAAATTGTGCGGAAGTCACGTGCGGACATGAATTGTTCGGACGAAAAAAAGCCCCGGCTTGCGGGGCATAGGGAAGTGCTCGGCTGTTAAGGTTTACACCGTACTTGCTCTCATAGGTGGCTTGAAGCTACCGATATGTCAGCTTGGCAGTGCTTACAACGCACTGCGGCGACCTTCACCTCTTCCGCGCAATACGGACACAGTTTGACGTCACTCGCCTTCTTTCCTATCGAGGGGCGAGGAAGCATTGGATCAGGGCCAGCTAGGATCGCTGCGGTTGAGGCTGCCAGTTCGCGGTCCTCGTAACTTGGCCTCGCACCTACTACGCCAACTTCGGTCCATCCCTGGTTCAAGAAACGGCGAGCAAGAATCCCTTGAATACTGGCGGCATATAGTAGAGCGGCAAAGGGAACAGTCACCACCGAAAGAATTCCTCCGCTGAGCACGCTTGGAAGAATAACAAGCACCAGCCAAATAAAGACGTGCGACCATAGGCCCTTGTAGGCGAGGTAGATAAAGCCGAGAAGAAAAGCCGCAACCGTTGACCCGAAGTCGACCGATTCGGCATGGTTATTGACAGGATTTTGAAATATTCGAGCCATCGTTGTGCAGCCAGTTCAAATTCGGCATCGTGGCGTGCCGGTGCGCCTTAGAGCTTCCCGGCAACGGTGCGGCCAGGCTGATACACGACGCGACCGACAATGCTGAGGTGGCCGCTGCGGACATTGATCGATTTGAACTCAGGATTCACCGAGCTTAGGTACCATTGGCCGCCGCGCTCCACCAACTGCTGCACGCAGGGCTCGTCGTTCCAATTTACTGCGTACACTTCACGGCTTCGCCGAGCGGTATCGCCAGTGTCGATAACGACCCAGTCATCCTCGAATAGCATTGGCTCCATTCCTTGGTCGCGTACCCGCATTGCGAGCAGGCGGTGGGGCTCTGCGCCTACCGCGCGCAGTTCCGAAGTTAAAACGCGCAGGGGTTCCAAGCTCGATAAATCCGGTACCGTCTCGTAATTGTCTGATCCTGCGCGAAGGCGAAGCATTATTCGAGGGATCGTCGTTATTTCTGTTTCTACAAATTCACTTCGACCCACCTATTACGATCTCCTAAGTTTTTTGCGATGCTCAGTTACCACGCCAATAACCGTTAAATGTTCGGTGTCGCTGCGTAGAGTTGGATAATCATCGTTAAGCGGAACCAATTCAAAAATCATATGACCAGCACCGTCGATTCCACGAGGCCGGTACTTCTTGAAGGTGGCCTGCTCACTGCCATTTCTCGCTACCACGAAGTCGCCAGGATTTGGAGACATTTCGGGCTCGACAATGATGCGGTCACCAGGCCGAAACTCTGGGCTCATCGACAGGCCTTCGACGTCAAGTGCGAAGGCCCAAGGTGATAAATCCTGATCCGTGTACTCGTATGCATAGCCGTCCCCCGGTGAATAAGGATTCTCCATGTCCCGCAAGGCTCCGGCCTGGACGGACGAGATTACGGGAATGGGGCGCAGCCCGACGGCCGCTGGTACGACATTCTCATCAAACGGCCGAGCTTGCGTCGAGGGCTCTTCTATATGAGACCGATCCATCCACCCAACTGGCTTCCCGGTAGCTTCCTCGATTCGCCTCGCAGAGCTTTGCCGCATACCCCTCGGCTTCCCAGTGCCGGAATTCTCTGAGCCATTCATCCACTGGCTGTACTGAGATGGGCTACAGCCAATTTTTGAAGAGACAGCCGCAACGCCCCCAAATTCTCTGGCAAGGGCCTGCAGGTTTTCTCGGTGGATAGTCTCAATAGTATTCATCTGAGCATTATTTAGCATTAGGCTAAGCATGTAAATTCGCCTTAAGCTAACTTTGTGCTTGCACATTGTTTAGCCTTAGGCTAATCTGACGCAATGAACCTATCCCAATATCTCTCACAGGAACGCGGCCGTCAGGCGTCATTGGCCCGCGCGATTGGTGTCCATGCGCCTGACCTATGTCGATGGGCTGATGGCAAAAGACCTGTGCCCGTGATACACGCGGCTGCTATCGAATCAGCGACTGGCGGGCTGGTAACGCGCCGGGAGATGTTCCCGGATGACTGGCAACGCATCTGGCCTGAGCTTGCTCCGGCATTAACAGCGTGTGACAGCCTAGAGCAAGAGGGCCTGATCCATGAGTAATCGATCGTCCTCCCGGCCTTCCTGGATTCGTCTCAGCGGATCCTGGTAAAGCGCTGACCTAGCGTCAACACCAATTCATTACCACTGTTGAGCTGGCATTACGCCAAGGGGTTCGTACAGCCTAAAAGTTTCCATAAGGAAATTGCCTAGGTTAATGTTTATCGATGTAGCAATAGTAGGTTGCCTGTTTACGGACGGACAACCACAGGAAAAGGGGTTCACTGTGGACATCAAGAAATCGTACCTGGCAATGATCAAGGCCTTCCCTGGTGGATGGGATGCGATCGCGGGCGCCCTCGGCATGAGCCGTGACGCAATCGAAAACCGCATCTACGAACGCAAGGGGCAGGGCGTGCTGGTCGAGACCGCGCTGCAGATCCAGAAGTTCTCGGGCACCACCCATTTCGCGGAGGCGGTCGCGGCAGTCAGCGGCGGTACGTTCGTGAAGCTGCCGGAGGTGGAAGTCGAGAACGTCGACCTGCTGAAGAAGTTCAACGAGCTGTACGCCAAGCTGGGCAGCTTCTCGAGTGAATTCAACCAGGCCACGGCGGACGACCAGATCGACCCGCGCGAGGAAGCAAGGCTGCGTGCCGGCGCCGACGAGATGCAGAAGACGATCTCCGAGCTGGTCGCGCTGATGATGCGCGTGTATGCCATGCCGGTACGGGCGGAGGGCGTATGAAACAGCCTGTATCGTTCGCCGACCTGGTCGACCTGGCCGACGTGCACACGACCGTCGGGCCTGCGCCCGCGCCACGCCCCCTGTCCGAACGCCACCGTGCGCGCGTGTCCGTGATGCGTGAAGGCGCCCTTGACTACCAGAACATCCCATCCCGTATTGGTGACCTGCTGGTCCCACATAAGGCGAAGGCGGACGCGTGACGCTCGACGATTTTGCTTCAGTTGGGCGCGCAGCGCTCAACTCAATTGAAACGCTTCTGGCGGAGTGGTTCCCGGCAGGCCAGCGGCAGGGCGCCGAGTTCTGTATCGGCTCCCGATCGGGCGAAGCTGGCCAGTCCCTGCGCATTCGCCTGACTGGCGAAAAGGCCGGGGTTTGGTCCGACTTTTCTGCCGACGGCGAAGCCGGTGGCGATCTGATCTCGCTTTACGGCTATATCCACGACCTGCGTCCTGGGCAAGCCTGCGCCGCCCTCGCCGAGCAGCTCGGCGTCCAGTTGACCAAGTCGGACGGTCTGCGCAACCCATCACGGCCGATCTCCATTTCGGCGAAGCCTAAAACCTCGTTAAACCCCACGCCGGCGCAAGCGGGCAAAGGGGTAGAAGCACCGGCCGGCGATAGAAAAGCGCGCACGCCTTGGGCGCCGTTGTTGCCCGTCCCGGCCGATGCAGGACCCTATCCGAAGGCCCACGTGGTGCGCGGTAAGCCCGAGGCGCTGTGGGAGTACCGGAACACCGCCGGCGAGCTCCTGGGCGTGATCTACCGGTTCATCCGCTCCGATGGCAAGGGCAAGGAAGTGCTGCCGTGCGTGTTTGCGCAGCACCCTGACTCGAAGGCGCGTGAATGGCGTTGGATGGCGTTCCCGGAGCCGCGGCCCCTGTACCTGCGCGGACCATTCCGGTCAGAGCTGCCGGTGCTCGTCCTCGAGGGCGAGAAGTGCGTTGACGCGACGGACGCGCTGCCAGTGATGCATGAGACGTTCGACGTGATCTCGTGGTCAGGTGGCGGCAAGGCCGTCGTCAAGAGCGACTGGTCGCAGATCAGCGACCGTGACGTCATCCTGTGGCCTGACGCGGATGCGAAGGTCTACAAGGAAAAACACGAGCACGAAGGCCGGGTCATGCCTGAGCACGAGCAGCCCGGCATGGTGGCAATGAACAAAGTTGCCGAGATCCTCCGCGCCCAGGGTAACCGCGTGTGCTTCGTCGATATCCCGGCGCCTGGCGCCGTGCCGGACGGCTGGGACGTGGCCGACTTGATCGAAGGCGGCGCCAGTGAGGACGAGGTCCTTGCCTGGGCCACGAAGCTGCGCGTCGCGCCGGCAGAGGTTGAAGGCGAGCAGGTCGACCCGCTGCAGGCCGACGACGTGCCGGCCTGGATGGACGAGCAGGGCGCCAGCCAGTTTGAAGGGACTTCTACCCCACCTCCAGCTGGCGCCGGCAAGCGCCCACCGAAGGACCTGCGGGGATGGCTGATCCAGACCGGGAATGGCGGCGTGAAGGGATGCCGCGAAAACGTCTACACCGTGATGCAGAACGACGAGCGCCTGATCGGCCTGGTCGGCCTCGACCTCTTCTCGGGCCTGCAGGTGAAGCGCCGCAAGACGCCTTGGCCGAGCGAGCCGGGCGAGTGGACCGAGTCGGACGACTTCCGCCTGGGCATGTACATGGCCAGCAAGCATAGCCTGCTGCTGGCGGCGATCGGCGACATCGAGCGCGGCGTCGCCCAGGCGGCCCGCGAGCACGCGTTCAATCCGGTGGTCGAGTACTTCGACCGTTGCGCCGGGATGTGGGACGGCCAGCCGCGCGTGGCCACCGCGCTCAGCACCTACTGGGGCGCGACCGACTCCGAGTACCTGCGCCTGGTGGCGACGATGTTCTTCATCGGGATCGTGGTGCGGGGTTATCGGCCTGGCGTAAAGAACGACCACGCGCCTGTGTTCGAGGGCGGCCAGGGCCGGGGCAAGTCGACGGCCCTGAAGGTGCTGGGCGGCGACTGGTTCGCCGACACGCCTTTCCGCATGGGCGAGAAGGACGGCTACCTGTCGATCCAGGGCGTGCTGCTGTATGAAGTTGCCGAGCTGGAGCAGTTCAACCGCTCGGAGGTCACCGCGATCAAGGCGTTCATGTCGTCCACGGTCGACCGCTTCCGGGAGCCGTACGGCCGCCGGATGAAGAACATGCCGCGCCGCTGTGCCTTCGCGGCCACGACCAACGAGGACGCCTACTTCAAGGACTCGACCGGTAATCGCCGCTTCTGGCCGGTTGAGACAGGCCGCCTGGACATCGACGCGTTGATCGCCGACCGCGACCAGCTGTTCGGCGAGGCGATCGCCATGATGAACGCCGGCGTGCAGTGGTGGCCGACATACGAGCAGCAGGTGCGCCTGATCAGCCCGATGCAGGAGAGCCGTGAAATTCCGGACCCGTGGCATGGCCGGATCTGGGAGTACCTGGAGGGCACTGACGTCGACGGCAAGCCGACCATGGCCAGCAAGATCGACAAGGTCACAGCGCGCGAGCTGCTGACGCGCGCGTTGCATTTCGAGCTGTCGAAGATGGGGCCAGCGCGAGCGGAAACGATGCGCATTGGCGCGATCATGCGCAAGCTGGGGTGGAGAAAGGGCCGCGAAGAGAAGGGCGCACGGGAGTACTACTACGAGCGTCCTGAGGCCGCGCAGGCGGCCGGGGAAGCACCAATGGAGGCGGACAATGATCTGCCGTTCTAAACACGCTGTCGGCACCGCACCGGCGAAGCACCAGGGATCGTGGGCGCCATGCGCGCCGGCGGAAAAGGTGCATTCGTCGGTAACGGTGACGGCTCGTTTCGTCCAACGTCGGCCAACCGTCCAACCTACTGTTTTTGAGGTTAGACGGCTGGAAGCCGCATGGATAGTGGGTTTCCCAACCTCCCAACCTCGCCAACCTGCATGCGCACATGCGCACACCCGCGTATACGCGCGCAACGGGTTCGGGATCGGCTTGCCGATTACTGGTGAAACTTCAAAACAGGTTAGGGAGGTTAGGAGGTTAGGTAGAACCAGCATCCATGAGGGTTCCAGCCGTCTAACCTTTTCGCCCACCTTTTTAAGGTTAGACAGACTGAGGGAGGAAACAGCATGAGCAAGGGCAGCATGAGGCAGCAGATGCCGACGGTCGCTTCCTGGATCGACGGGATGCGAGAAGCCTTCGGCAAGGAACACATCGACCGGCAGATACGGGCCGGGATGAACGGTCAGCCGGTGTTCTACGCCAGCGAGAATGGACACGCGGTCGGTACGAAGCCGCCGCCTGGCTGGCGGGTGCTGAAGGACGAGAAGGGGAATTCGACGGTGGTGTTGGACGGCAAGGGCAATCGATATCGATACGTGGACGGTCAATACCGTCTTGAGACCAAAGGGGAAGCGTAAATGGGAGCAGCGAACATGGAGCAGGGACAGCAGGGAATTTTTCAGAGCGCCGCGCAGGCGGTGCAGGTCGCCCTCGTGGTGATGAGTCACGAGGCGTCGCCAGGCACGCCATTCAGGTCGGCACTGCTGCGGGTGATGGAGCAGCTCGACTTGCCGTCCGAGCAGCAGCGGCACTGGCTCGACCAGCTGCGCGGCGATCGCGTGGGTACGGTCGATTTCGACGGACTGAGCGCGCTGGACGTCCGGGCACAGTGCGCGGTTATCGCCCAGGCGATCAAGACGCGGCTACCTGCGGAAGAGATGTGGGTGCTGCAGGCGAAGTATGGCGTGACGGATTTCGAGGATGTGGACGGCGATCGGCGCTTTGCTTTCTCGGCCGAACGCATCGCCGCAATCCATGGCCTGTCGAAATGGATGGCGCCAAGGTTCTCGCGCATCAAACCGCTCACTCTGGACGTCATGCTCGGCCGCATGTTCGCCAACCACAAGCGGATCGACATCAGCTCGCGCGACCTGGCTGCGCACTTCGGGGGGAGCCATACGAAATACGTGCGGGCGTCGTACAAGATGAAAAACCTGCTGCGGGGCCTAGAGGACCAAGCAATCCAGCGCCTCGCGCCGTACTTCGCTGAGAGTGGTTTGATCCTGCAGGAGATGCCGTATCGCTTCATCGCACCGCCCGGACCTTTTGAGCGTAGGCGCCTGGTTTACGACAGCGAACCGGGGTGCCCTAACAACATCTGAGCGGAAACATTGAATCATGGCAAATAATGCGTTGACGAAAGCGTTCCAGACGGATATATTTTTCGCCATGATGCACTCAGTGTCACTACAGCCCGCCGATGCGGGCTTTTTTGCGTTTACTGTCCACAGAATCCCCTACGACGAAAGGTGGTGGTCTTGTCTCGAACCGCTCCAGAGCGGCGGATACAACGCTGATTGTTCGTTTTGCCCGGTAATCCGGGCTTTTTTATTTGTACAGCGTCATCTTAATTCGATCGGCGCCGTACCCCAAGCATTTGTTGGACGGACCTCGACCGAAAGTTGTGGGCTGGGTCGACCTTTTGAAGTGCATTTTCAAACCAGGAGCTGAAATGAACGATCAAGCAATCGAGCAAGAAATCATCGCCAAAGGGAAGACCGCACCCCGTGTCAAGCCGACCGACATCGCGGCCAATATCGCAAGCGAACACTACTTCACTGCTGAGCAGGGAGCTGCAATGGCAACTGCGGATCAAACTGGCGAGGTCGCACACTCCCAGCCGCCCGCGCTTTCCCTGCTTACCTTCTGCGTGCTGGTCCTGCGCAATGGCTTTACCGTCACTGGCGAGAGTGCATGCGCCAGTCCAGAGAACTTCGACGCCGAGATCGGTCGCAAGGCGGCCCGCGAGAATGCAGTGCAGAAGATGTGGCCGCTGATGGGCTATGCGCTGAAGCAGCAGCTCCACGATCAGGACCGCAAGGCATTCGGCTGCTCATGGTGTCTGCAGTCCTTCCCTGATGGCGCTCCGAGTGTATGCCCGAACAACGCGCCAGGCTGCACCGAGTTGCTGGCACAAGGGAAGTAGACGGTGCACACGTGTGCACTGGGAGACCCCGATGCCGATTGATGTACGTGATGCGATTAGGCGGCTCACTGCCGGGACACAGGCCGAGCAGAAGCAAGTGAAGTTCGCCACACGCGTTGCGTTGACCCGTGTGGCCAAGCTTGCGGAGGGAGCAGAGGTGCGCGAGATGCGCGACGTCTTCGACCGGCCCACGCCTTTCACCCTGTCCGGCCTGTTCGTGCGTCCGGCCACTGCCAGCAACCTCGAGGCCGAAGTGAAGCTGAAAGACTTCGCAGGCAAGAGCAGCTCGCCGGCGGCCAAGTACCTGGCGGCGCAGATCAAGGGCGGGTCGCGTGGCGAGAAGCGGTTCGAACGCGCACTGCGGTCCATCGGCGCGCTGCCTCCTGGCTACCGCGTCGTGCCTGGTGAGGGCGCGCAGCTGGACGCCTACGGCAACCTCAATCGCGGGCAGATTGTGCAGATCCTTGCGTACTTCAAAGCATTCGGCGAGGAGGGCTACAAGGCGAACATGACCGACAAGAAGAAGGCAGCGCTTCAGAAGGGGACAAAGGCAAAGCAAGGCATCTCCTACTTTGTCGGCCGCCCTGGTGACCGGCTGCCGTGGGGCATCTACCAGCGCGTGCACTTCGCACGAGGAACATCGCTCAAGCCCGTGATGATCTTCGTTCGCAGCGTGCATTACCAAGCAGTCTTCGACTTCGAGCACGTTGCAGAGTCGACGGTCGAGCGGCACTTCGCCTCTGAGTTCACCCGCGCGTGGGTCGAGGCCCAGGCGACGCAACGTTGAACATGAGCAACGCTTTCCCTCAAGAAATTTCCAAGGTACTCCCGAGAGGGGGGCCTGCAAGGGTAATTCGAACCCCGTGTTTTCTCTAGTCACATACCCATCCTAAGGGGGTTGTATTGTCGGACCTTGACCTTTCTAAGCCTATGACACAGGCGGCTTTCGGCTCGCTCGTCGGTGTCAGCCAGCAGGCGATCGGCAACCTGGTCGGACGCGAGATCCTCGAAAAGAGCATGACAGGCCACGAGCTGCTGCAGGCGTACTGTTCGCATCTGCGCGAGCAGGCCGCCGGCCGCGCGAGCAACGGTGACCTCGACCTGGCCACCGAGCGTGCCGGCCTGGCCAAGGCCCAGCGCGAGCGGATCGAAATGCAGAACGCTGTAACCCGCGGCGAACTTGCGCCCGTTGTCCTGATTGAGGAAGTGCTGTCGAAAGCTGGCGGCAAAATCGCCGGCATCCTCGAGGCGATCCCCGGCGCCGTGAAGCGCCGGGTGCCGTCGCTGTCCGCAGACGAAATCAAGACCATCGCCGGCGAGGTCGCGCGCGTGCGCAACATCGTCGCCGGCATGTCGCTCGATGATCTGCGCGAGCCGGACGAGGACGGCGGCGCCGACGACGCTGACGTCGAGGAAGAGATCGACCATGGGTAGCATGCACGACGTCGTCAACTGGACGTCGCCCGAGCTGGCCAAGACCGTGACCCGTGGCCTGGGCACCTTCGGCGTGCCGCCTCCGATGACGCTCGAGGAATGGGCACGCGAGCACTTCTACCTGTCGAAAGAAAGTTCATACGTCGAGCAGAACTGGGTGCCGTGGCCGTTCCAGCGCGCGATCCTGGCATGCATCGGTAACGACGACATCAGCGAGGTCGACTTCAAGAAGTCTGCCCGGGTCGGCTACACGAAGATGCTGCTGGCGGCCGTCGGTTACTTCGCCGAGCACAAGCGTCGCAACCAGGCGCTCTGGCAGCCGACCGACGGCGACAGCGACGAGTTCGTGAAGACCGAGCTCGACACCATGCTGCGCGACGTGAAGGTGATGCGCAAGGCGATGCCGGCACATATCTCCCGGCACAAGGACAACACACTCGCGCAGAAGAAATTCCTGGGCTGCCTGCTGCATACGCGCGGCGGCACCGCTGCGCGCGCCTACCGCCGGATCTCGGTCGACGTCGCACTCCTGGACGAGCTGGACGCCTTCGATCGAGACGTCGAGAAGGAGGGCGATCCGGTCACGCTGGCGGCAAAGCGGGTCGAGGGCGCGACCTTCCCGAAGCTGGTGGTCGGGTCGACTCCGGGCCTGGCCGGCTTCTCGCTGATCGACGAGCGCTCGCAGGCTGCAGACCTGCGCGTCAAGTATGCGGTCCCGTGCCCGGACTGCGGCGAGTTCCACGTGCTGGCTTGGGGCGGCAAGGACCAGACCACAGGTTTCAAGTGGCTGAAGAATGACCCGGAAAGCGTGCGGCATGTGTGCCCGCATTGCACCTCGATGATCAGTCAGGCGCAGTACCTGGCGGTGGCGGACCAGGGGCGTTGGCAGAACGACGACGGCAGCGTGACGATCGACGCCGCTGGTGTGTTCCGCAATGCTGCCGGCGACGTGATTGCCCCGCTGCCGCACGTCGCGTTTCACGTCTGGACCGCGTACAGCCCGCTGGTCGCGTGGTCGAAGCTGGTCGAGGAATTCATCGACGCGTACGAGCGTGCGCAGGCCGGCGACATCACCAAGCTCAAGGCCTTTACCAACACGACGCTTGGGGAGACCTGGGCGCTGGAGCAGGAGAAGACCGACGCCGACCAGCTGAAAAACCGCGCCGACGGATACAGATTCGGCACCGTCCCGATGGGGTGCGTCCGGCTGCTGGCCGGCGGCGATACCCAAGACAACCGGGTCGAGATCACGGTGTGGGGTTACGGCCGCGGCTGCCAAAAATGGCACATCGACCACAAGATTTTCTATGGCAATCCGGACGAGGATCAGGTGTGGCAGGACGTAGCTGAGTACTTGTGGGAGACCGAGTTCGAACATGCCGGCGGCGGGAAGCTGAAGATCCACAGCGCCGCAATCGACTCGGGCGGTCACAAGACGCAGGCCGTCTACAGCTTCGTTCACACCCAGGCCGCTCTGGGTCGGAAGGTCTACGCGGTGCGCGGCCGATCTGGCCGCGAGAAGCACATCAAGGATGGGGCGTCGAAGGTCGAGATTAACTGGCGCGGCAAGACCATGAAGCGCGGCCTGATCCTCTGGCAGGTCGGCACCAACCTGGCCAAGGATCTGATCTACGGCCGGCTGCAGATCACCAAACCCGGTCCCGGCTACATGCATTTTTCGAAGGATGCGAGCGATGAATACTTTGCACAAATGGCAGGCGAAGCACGAGTGGAGCGCGTTACCGCCAACGGAAAGGAATCGCGCTGGACGGCGCTGCGCAAGCGCGTCGAAGCATGGGACTGCACGGTCTATGCGGTCTGGCTTGAGACCCACCTTGAGCTGGGGAAAAAGACGGCGAAGTGGTGGGACATCTTGGAAGCGGAAGTGCAGCCAGTGATCGGCGATCTGTTCAGTGCTCCGCCGCCGGCGCCGGCGCCCGCGCCCGAACCGGCCAGGCCTGCAGAGAAAGCGCCGCAGCAGCAGAAACAAGAGACGGCCGCGCCACCGGCGCCGCCACCCAGGAGCGGAGGAAATCCCTTCGCATCGGATGATTGGTCGAGTAGAGGGTTTGGATGACACACAATGAACACAACGATATCGTCGGGTATTTCCTCAGCCTGGTCGGGACCACGCTCGGCCTGGCTGTCTTCACGCCCGAGAAACAACGGCAGGTCGACGCTTTGCTGCGCACGCAGTGGGGAGGGCAGGAGGTCTACATCAAAAAGACCGAGACCGATGTAGAAGCACGCGCCCTGGCGATCAAGGCGAAATACAACGGCTGTAATCGGCGCGAGCTGATGCTCGAATACAACATCGGTCGAGCGCAGTTTTACAGGATCATCAAAGGCGCTTGATTTCGTCTTTGCATGATGAGTGCAGTGGGAGGCGAGGAACGCTTCAATCGAAACTCGCCAAGTTCAAGCCTATTTTGCTGGAGCTACGACTTTTGACTGGCGTTCCGCAGCTGGTGCATAGAGCAGCCACGCTTTGTCGCCGGTATCGTTCCAGATCATGTGATCTAAACCCCAGTAGAAGTAATGCATTACCAACTTATTATCGGCACTTTTTCCAGGCTTGTCTGTACCTGTCGTAGTGAACAAAGCGACCCACTCATCCTTTTTGATTACCTGTTTTTTAAATTCATAAACATGGCGGGCCTTGTTCGAGACAACGCCGTTTTTACGGAACGTTGTATCGGTGACGATGTAGTCGCCTAAATCTACATCAGCCACCGCCTTCATTAAGACGTATTCGTTCTTCGTTCCAGAATCTTTCACGCCGTGCAGCAATAAGTTAGCCATCAGTACACCCCTCAATTTAGTTTCATAACAGCAAAATTTGCTGGTCAATGGATTGTGGGGGTAGATGCCATTATTTCAAGCATTTCGTGCGCATGAGGCTGCAGATAACCGAATCGCCTTTTCAGTGTCTCATTTCTCCCTAGAAATGAGACGCACCCGCCGGTAGTGTTGGGCCTCCATTTCACCGGGGGTCTCCATGTCGTCGTTACCAGTCACACCAGCCGCAATGCTCGCCAAGTATCTTCAGGCAGAGATCGACGTCCTTGCGGGCAAAACCATCACGTTCCAGGGCCGGTCGATGAGCATGGAAAACCTCGAGCAGATCCGTGCCGGTCGTAAGGAATGGGAGCAGAAGGTGTCCCTGCAAACAGGCCGAGCAGTGTGTCGTCCTACCATCGGCGGCATGCCGTTCTCGGTGGCCAGCTTCAACCAGGAATGATCATGGAAGCGAAGTCGAAGATCCGGCTCAACGCGGTCGACCACATCGTCTCGTTCTTTTCGCCTGCAGCTGGCGTCCGCCGCCTTGCCGCACGCAACGTGCTGAACCAGTACGAGGCGGCCAAGCCGTCTCGCAACCGCAAGGGCGCCAAGGATGGGCGTCCACCGAATGCCCAGGTGCAGCAGGGCGCCGTGGCCCTGCGCGGCCTGGCCCGCCACCTCGAGCAGAACCACGACATCGCACGCGGCGCCTTGCGCGTGCTGATCAACAACGTCGTCGGGCCGAACGGGATCGGCATCGAGCCGCAGCCCCGGCGGAAAGACGGCAGCATTCACGAGGAATACGCGGCTGCCCTTCGCAAGGCCTACCGTGACTGGACGAAAAAACCGGAGGTCACACAGAAGCATACCTGGAACAAAGTGCAGCGCCTGGTGTGCAAGACGTGGATCCGGGACGGCGAGTGCTTCGCGCAGCGGATCATCGGCACAGTGCCGTTTCTCGACCATGGCACGAAGGTGCCGTATTCCCTGGAGCTGTTCGAGCCCGACGTGATACCCCTGGATTACCACGATCCCGGCCGCGGCATCCAACAGGGTATCGAGCGCAACACCTGGGGCAAGCCGATCGCCTACTGGGCATACAAAGATTTCCCGGGCGAGTCGTTCACGAAGCGCGGCTACGATATGAAACGGATCGAGGCGAGCCGCATGCACCACATTGCCTCGGTCGACCGCATCGGGCAGATGCGCGGCGTCTCGGAATTCGCCAGCGTGATCACCCGGCTCGAAGACATCAAGGACTACGAGGAGTCCGAGCGCGTGGCAGCCAAGGTAGCAGCCAGCCTCACCGCATATGTGAAACGCGGCTCGCCGGAAGATTTTTCACTCAATGCCGATGGGACGCCCGGCAAGCCGCGCGAGCTGCATTTCTCGCCTGGCATGATCATCGATTCGCTGGGTGTGGGCGAGGAGATCGGCATGATCGACTCCAACCGGCCTAACCCCAACCTGGTGACCTTCCGCCAGGGCCAGCTGCGCGCGGTTGCCGCCGGCTTGGGTGGCAGCTACTCGAGCATCGCGCGCGACTACAGCGGCACCTATTCGTCGCAGCGGCAGGAGCTGGTCGAACAGTGGATCAACTACGCGGTGCTGTGTGACGAATTCGTAGGCCAGTTTGTGGAGCCGTCGTGGAGCGACTTCGTCCAGGCGGCGAACCTTTCCGGGGTAGCGCCGATCCCGCGCGACGTCGATCCCGAAACCGCTGATGACGCATTGTTCGTTGGGCAGTCGATGCCGTGGATCGATCCGCTGAAGGAGGCGCTTGCCTGGCACTCCCTGGTCGAGGACGGATTCGCGAGCGAAGTTGAAGTCATTCGCAAGCGCGGCGGAAACCCGCGCGACGTGCTCGAGCAGATCCAGGCGCACCGGGAAGAGTGTCGCAAAAAGGGCTTGGTGTTCGCCTCGGACTTCGCCAACAAGGACAAGGGCGCCCCTGCTGCGCCGCCGCCGAAGGACGAGAAGCCAGATCCGGACAACCCTGATTGACCCTTTCCATGAAACCGCCTGCAGGCGGCTTTTTTCGTCAGTGCTAGCTGGAAAAAATAGTCTCATTTCTCCCTAGAAATGAGACTCCCAGACAAACACACTACAGCCTTCAAACAACAGTATTCGACAAGGACCTGACGATGAGTTGGTACACCATCCGTGCGAAGGCAGCTCGACCAGCGAACGCCGCGGGCGCCGCCCAGGCAGCCGCGGCCGAAGTTCTGATCTACGGCGACATCGGCGAGAGCTGGTATGGCGACACCATCGCGGCAAACGAGTTCGTGCGCGAAGTAGGCGCTCTGGATGTCGAAGACATGACTGTGCGTATTGCCAGCTACGGCGGCTCCGTCACCGATGGCATTGCGATCTATAACGCGATCAAGCGGCACAAGGCTTTTGTCACCGTTGTGATTGACAGTATCGCTGCATCGATTTCCAGCCTGATCGCTATGGCAGGCGACCGGGTCGAGATCGCTGAGAACGCAACGATCATGCTGCATGCCCCCTGGCTCGGCTACACGGCAGGCAATAGCGTAGAGCTTCGCGACCAGGCTGACATGCTCGACACCTGGGCTGCAGCTATGGCGACGAGCTATGCGGCCAAAACCGGCGGCGATAAGGACGAGATTCTTGCGCTGCTGATGGACGGCAAGGACCACTGGTACACGGCCGAGCAGGCGCTGGAGGCCAAGCTCGTCGATGCCGTGATCTCGGCCCTGCCTCTCGCTGCTTCGGCACAACTTAAAGATTCCATCAAGGCGCGGTATCAGTCGTTCCCGCAGCCAACCACCCAGGCGGCAGCTGCCGCGACTCAACTACCACAGAAAGAGATCCACACCATGACGGAAGAAGAAAAGAAGGCGGCTGCTAAAGCTGCAGCCAAAGCTGCACTGGAAGCTGATAAGGCCCGCCGCTCGAGCATCGCAGCTGCGTTCGCCGCTTTTACCGGTACGACCGGCGTGTCGGCCCTGATGGGGACCTGCGCCGACGATCACGACTGCACCCTGGAACAGGCGAACCAGAAGCTGCTGGCCCACCTGGGCAGCGGAGCAACCCCTGTCGCTGGCAGCCGCATCGTCACCATGGAAGACGAGCGCGACAAATTCCGCGCCGGCGCCCAGGCCTCGATGCTGGCCCGTGCGAATATCGCCAAGGACGATGCGGCGAACAACTACCGCGGCTTCTCCGTGATGGACCTGGCGCGCGAGTGCCTGGTCCACGCCGGCATCAACATGCGCGGCCTGGGCAAGATGGAAATAGTTGCGGCCGCTTTCACCCACACCAGCTCGGACTTCCCTCTGCTGCTGTCGAACGTCGCCAACAAATCGATGATGAAGGGCTACGAGGAAGCGGAAGAGACCTTCCAGCTGTGGACCACGCCCGGCAGCCTGGGCGACTTCAAGCCTGGCATGCGCCTCGACATGAATACCTTTCCGACGCTGGATCGCATCCAGGACGGCGGCGAATACCGGTACGCCGAGATCGGCGAACGCGGCGAGACGGTGCAGCTGGCTACCTACGGCAAGATGTTTAACATCACCCGCCAGACGATCATCAACGACGATCTGAATACCTTCACCAAGCTTCCGAAGCTGATGGGCCGCGCGGCGATTCGTACCGTTGGCGACCTGGTCTACGCAATCCTGACCAGCAATCCGAAGATGTCCGATGGCAAGGCGCTGTTCCATACCGACCACAAGAACATCCTGGTCGGCCTGGGCATCACAACCGACAGCACCGACACGATGCGCGTCGCAATGGGAACGCAGACCGACGGCACCGCCACGGCGTTGAACATCCGCCTGGCCCATCTTCTCGTGCCGATCGCCCTCGAAGGTAAAGCCAAGGTAGTGCGTGACAGCGAATTCGAAGTCGGCGCAGCCGCCCGCAACAACACCGTACCGAACTCGATGCGCGCCGGCTTCGAAGTGATTTCCGATGCGCGTCTCGACCTCGCGTCGAAGACGGCCTGGTATGGCGCCGCGAACGGTTCGATGCACGACACCGTCGAAGTCAGCTACCTGGACGGCCAGCAGGCGCCGACGCTGGAACAGCAAGACGGCTGGACGCGCGATGGCGTGGAATTCAAGGTGCGTCTGGACGCCGGCGTGAAAGCGCTGGACTTCCGCACCCTGGCAATGAACCCAGGCGCTGCACCGTAATCACCTAACCCGGGCGCCGCGCCGCGGCGCTACCTGAATCGAAGGAAATGAGCATGGCGAAGAATTATGTACAGGAAGGCGAGGTCATCGACTTCACCGCGGGCGGCGCTGCAGTCCCTTCGGGCGCGGTCGTGGTGATGGGTAAGCGCATTGGAATCGTGCTGGCCGACATCCCGGCCCTGACCACCGGTTCCGCATCGGTCACTGGCGTGTGGAACCAGCCTAAAGTGCCGGCCGAGGTGGTTGCCCAGGGCGACGAGTTGTACTGGGACGATGCCGCTGACCGCATGACCAAGACCGCAGGTGCGAACGTGCTGGCCGGTTATGCCACCGCAGCGGCCGGCGCCGGCGTCACCACCGTCAACGTCAAGATCAACGGCTGATCATGTTCGATGAGCTCGAGGCGCGACTGAACCGCTTGGCGATGGAGCGCCTCGCCAACGCCATTGCCGTGATCAACGGCGTGGAAGTGCCTGTCATCTTCGATGCCGAGTACCAGGCCGGCACCGTTGGCGTCGGGATGGGCGCTGCGGCGCCGCAGATGGTGATCGCGAACGACAAAGTCCCCGAAGACTTTGCTGACAGCGTAATCACCGTCAATGGCTCGACCTGGCTCGTGGGAGACCGTCAGAAGGACAGCAACCTGCCGGCCGGGCTCAGCCTGGTCATCCTGGAGAAAGCATGACAACCCAGCACTTGGCGATCGCGATCGCCATTGCTGACCGCCTCAAGGCGGCGGCCCTCGCCGGCGGGCGCGTGTATGTGAATCGTACCCGTGCGTTGAGCAGCGATATCGACAAAGCCGTTGTCGTTCGGCTGGGCCGCTCCGCATCGCAGGAGGCGCAGCAGTTGGGTGGCCGTACCACGTGGAACACCTTGATCGAGATCGAGTGCTACGGACGCGACGGTGCCGCTGAGATCCCTGGCATGACCGCCGACCTGATCCTCGAGCAGGTATTCGACAACCTCGCATCTGCTTCGGATCTCGGCTACGGCGTCATGGATATTGAGCCGCTTGCCGGCGACACGCTGGCCTGGGATTTCGACCAGCTCGACGCCTCGGTCGCAAGCATCAGCGCGCGCTTTTTAGTGAAACACCAAACCAATGGGAGAACCCTGAAGGTATGAAAAACCCGATCGATACGAAGGACGCGGAAGCGTCGACGGCGCCGGCGCCGGCGAGCCAAGTGCAGACGTCTGCACAGCCGGCAGCCGAAGTACTGCACAAGCATCCGAGCACGGGTGGCAGCTATACCCGCAATCCCGAAACTGGTGACCTGGTCAAGAATGACCCGGCTCCAGTCGCAACCGAAAAGGAATAACTCGTGGACCGCCTGATTAACAAGACGGCCATCCTGGCCAAGCTGGAAACCACCTATGGTCAGGATGCCATTCCGAGCGGTGCGGCAAACGCACTCGTCGTCAGCAACATGAGCATCAACAACCTGAACGCTGAATGGATCGCGCGCGGCATCATCCGCGATTACCTGGGCGGCTCGGAAGAACTCCCGGGCGCACGCTACAAGGAATGCGGCTTCGACGTCGAACTGGTCGGTTCGGGCCTGAGCGCAGTCGCGCCGGCCTGGGGCCCGCTGATGCGCTCCATCGGCTTTGCCGAAATTATCACGCCCGACGTGCGCGTCGACTACGTGCCGATCTCCGGCAACTTCGAGTCGTCGACCATCTATTACTACGACGATGGCGTTCTGCACAAGCTGCTCGGCGTGCGTGGTACCGCCAGTCTGAATCTGGGCGTTGGCGAGAAGCCGGTCATCAGCTTCAAGTTCATGGGCATTGACGGTGGCGATGTGCAGACGCCAGTTGTTGCGACGACCTTGACCCCATGGCGCGTGCCGCAGATCGTTCTCGATGCGAACTCGGGCAAGCTGAACTTCGGTGCGACCCACTCGGTGACCACTGCCCCGAGTTTCGCTGCCGGCACCACTTACCCGAGCGATGGCTTAAAGATCGACCTGGGCATCAAGGCCCAGTTCCAGAAGCTGTTGGGCGGCGAGTCGATCGGCATCTCGGAGCGCGACGTGACCGGCACCGTAAAGCTGAAGGTATCAGCTGCGGAAGAGATTGCGTTCCTGAGCTCGATCAAGGCGGCTGCGCTCACTTCCGTCGGGCTCATCCACGGCACAGTCGCCTACGACAAGGTGGGCGTCTTCGCCCCTGCCGTGCAGATGAAGGAACCTACCAAGGAAGAGCTCAACGGCGTACGCATGATCGGCTACAAGCTGGGCATGAAGCCGAAAGTCGGCAACGACGAGATCCGCATCTTCACCAGCTTCGCGTAATAACCCTCGGGGCTGCGGCCCCGGCAACTCCACAGGAAAAACATGAACACCAAAAAATACAAAGTTGTCGTTAGCGACAACGTCATCGTCCTCGTCGAAGGCAAGATCGCCGACGAAAGCGGCACGCCCCGCCCATTCAAGTTCTCGCTCGTGTGCAAACGCCTCGGTGCCGACGCGCTCAAGCTGGAGCTGGAAGACAAGGAAGAGTCGGCTTCCGAGCTGATGAAGAAGATCACTACCGGCTGGCGTGATCAGCGTCTCGTGCTCGAGGAAGACGAAAAGACCGCAGCCGAATTCTGTGACGAGGCAATGTCCGCGTTGATGGGCATTGCCGGCATGGGCATGCAGTGCCTGAATGCCTACCTGAAGGTCGCAGGCGTCAACGCAAAAAACTAGCCGAGGTCGCGCGCCACGCGGCGCTCGGCCAGCTGGTCGACGAGGAGACGGAGCAGCAGGCCGAGACAGAGGTTGACACCGCCCTCGCAGTCTTCGGCCTGGTGGCCATGCGCAACGTCGAGACTCCTGACGAACTCTACCTCTGGCCGGAGAACGTGGCGACCTGGAACCTGTTCCATGCCCTGTCGACGCAATGGCTTGTGGGCATGGGCGGCGCGACCGGGCTGAATTATGAAGCGGTCAACATAGTGATGAATCACCGCCGTATTGCGCGCCGTGACCGCAACCGGGTGTTTGAAGAAATACAGGTCATGGAACGAGCAACCCTGAAGGCTTGGAGCGAGAAAAAGAAATGAGCGAATCCCGAGTAGTCATCACAGCCCAGGCCGAACAGGCGATCCGCGAATTCGATCGCCTGCGCGCCCAGGCAACGGGTTCTTTGCGCCAGATCGGGGAGCTCGGTGGCAAGCTCGACAGCATCCACGCGACGATGGGCAACATCGTCAAGGCATCCATCGCCGGCGTCAGCATCGATTGGCTAGTCGGCATGGTCAAGGGCTCGATCGACACCTTGGACAACCTCAAGGACCTGAGCGCTACCACCAAGATCTCGGTGGAAGACCTGTCAGGACTGAAGCTCGCTGCGACCCAGTCAGGGGCGGAGCTCGAAGGCACGGCTGAGGTCATCTCCAAACTGTCCGCCAACATGGGCAAGAACGCCGAGAAATTCGCCCTTCTCGGCGTGACGTCCAAGGAACCACTGGAAGCGTTCAAGCAGTTTTCCGATGTCTTCGCCGCCATCGAGGATCCTTCCCTGCGTGCGGCCTTCGCAGCCGACGCTGTGGGTAAGTCCTGGAAGGGCGCGGCGCCGCTGATGTCGGAAGGCGGCCAACGCATTGGCGAGATGGTCGACAAGGGCAAGGCCATGTCTGGCGTGACTGCCGAGATGGCAGCACGCGCAGACGATTTCAATGACCAGATGGCCGAGATGTCGGCCCGGATTGACGGCGCCAAGATGAGCCTGGCGATCGAGATGCTGCCGGCACTGAACGAGTTCACCAAGAGGATCGTCGACGCCTATAACGAGTCGGGCAAGCTGCACGCCGTATTGGTATCGTTCGAAACCATGGGTGCCTTTCTGTTCTCGGACGAGTTCGCCGCACCACAGGAAAAGATCAAGAACCTGCGCGAAGAACTGGAAGGGCTGCGATCCGACTTAGCAACGAGCAAGAATGTTCCATTTGCCGGCGGCTTGACCCGCTGGCTGTTCGGCGATTCGAAGGTCGACCTCGAGGCGAAGATCGCGGGGGTTGAGCTGGATATCCAGGATCAGCAGGATAAGATCGATGGGCCGGCCAAGGAAGCAGCGGCAAAGGCCGCTGCAGCAGCGGACAAGAAGGCCGCCGCTGAAAAGGAGAAGGCAGCAGCAGCAGCAGCAGCAAAAGCGACCGAGTTCCTGAAGCTTACCCAGGCAAACGAGAAAGCGGCCGCTGACGCGTCGCTGTCCCAGCACAAGGCGATAATCGAGGCCGACATGGCATCGCGTGCGCGTGGCCTGGCGATGGTGGCTGAGATGAATCGCCAGGGCCTGGCATCGGACAGCGCCTATTACGTCGCGAAGCGCGAGGCCGCTCTCGCTGCCGGCACCGATGCCGTGCGCATCAGGGATGCCGAAATCGCAGCGCTGCGCTCGATGGGCGCAAAGGACGCCGCTGAGCAGACCGCCATTAACGGCAAGATCGCCGTGCTGAATAACCAGAAGAACGCCGCCCTCCAGGCTTCGCTGGGTGCGGCAGACCTGCTGCGCAAGCAATACCTCTACGATGCCCAGGCACCGGTTCGCGCAGCGCAAGCCGCGGCCGACGCGGAGGTCGATGCAGTCAACAAGGAAGTGGTCGCGCTGGAAGCGCAGTACGAGAACTACGGCAAGCTCCCGGCCGCGATCACCGCGGCGACGATCGCGAAGTTGCAGGCCCGCGCAGTTGCCTTGGAAACGAACGAGGGCACGGAGCAGGAGATTGCGAACACCAACCGCCTCATCGCCGCGCTTCAAACGAAAGCGAAGTGGGAGGGCAAGGTCGATCTGCAAGACAAGGGCTCCGACCTGGTGCGCGCTAACCAGCTGCTCGAGGTGATGACCGCGCTCGACGATGTAGCACGTGACGCCGCCGGCGGTATGGTCGATTCGTTCGGCCGCGTCGGTGACGCAATCGGCGGCATGACCACCGCGCTGACCGGCTACGGCCGCGCCCAGGCGGCGATCGCCGCGAACCTGGCACAGGAGAAAACCGACGCTAAGGGCGACCTCACCAAGATTAAGTTGGCTGAGACGAAGGCATCCCAGGCGGCCGCCACCGCGCAGATCCGCCAGTACGGCGACATGGCCAGCGCCGGCAAGAAATTCTTCAAAGAGCACACCGCCGGCTACAAAATCATGGAAGGCGCCGAGAAGGCGTTCCGCGCCTACGAGATGGCGATGGCTTTGCAGGCCATGGTCAAGAAAATCTTCTTCAAGGAAGGCGAGGTTGCAGCCAACCTCACGCTAAACGCAACGAAGCTGACCGGAGAGGCCGCTACCACGGCCGCGTCGACCGGGCTCGCTGCTACCGAGGCCAGCGCTTGGGGCGTCACCGCTGTCGTCAAGTCGCTCGCCTCCCTGCCGTTCCCCTGGAACCTGGCAGCCGGCGCGGCCACGCTCGCCGCAGTTGTCGCGATCGGTGCGTCCATGATGGGTGGGATAGGCGGTGGCGGCGGTGCGGTCACGCCGTCCTTCGAAGAAAAGCAAAAGGTCCAGGGCACCGGCACCGTCCTGGGTGACAGCACCGCCAAGTCGGAATCGATGTCCAAGTCGCTCGAGCGGATGGAGGCCTACGCGGCGCTCGAGCTGGATTATCAGAACGCGATGCTCTCCGCGCTGCGCAACATCGAGACGGCCCTGGGCGGCGCCGCCAAAGGCATCATGCAGACGACCGGCATCACCGGCGGCAGCGGCTTCGGCACCGTCAATAGCTCGAGCTCGAACTTCTTCGGGTCTGACAAGACGACGACCATCGACGATACCGGCGTCAAGTTCAGCGGCACATTTGGTGCCCTGCGTGCAGGGCAGGGCAGCGGCGTCCAGTATGAAGACGTCATCAAAACCAGTGACGGCGGTTGGTTCCACGGCGATTCGACCAGCAAGTCGACCAACACGAAGGCGCTGAGCGCGGAGGCGATGAAGCCGTTCGCCCTTATCTTCGACAACATGGGCGACCTTCTGGTCGACGCCGGCGTCAAGCTGGGCAAGGACGGCGCCACCCTCACCAATGCGATCAACGGCATCAGCGTCGATTTCGAGGTGAGCCTGCGCGACCTGAAAGGCCAGGAGCTCACCGACGCCCTCAATGCCGGCGTCTCCGTCGCCTTCGACAAGGTGACGAAAGACCTGTTCCCGACCATCGCCCAGTTCCAGAAGATGGGCGAGGGTATCGGGGAAACCCTGGTGCGCGTCGCTACCGACGTCAAGGCAGTTGATAGCGTGTTTGCGTCGATGGGCAAGACCGCCACGGGCCTGTACAGCTCCGCTGGAAAAATGGCGTCAATCCTCAACGGCATGACCGTGGAGGCGAAGGAGCGCCTGGTTGAGCTGTCAGGCGGCCTGGACGCATTCGCCTCATCGGCCAAGTCGTTCATGCAGAACTTCTACACTGAAGCCGAGCAGATCAAGGCCCAGAAAGCCAAGCTGAACCCGGTGCTGGCCCAGTACGGCCTGACGACCGAAGGCGCCGACGCGGAGGCGATGTTCAAGAAATTCATTCTCAGCTTGGATGTAACCACCGAAGCCGGCGCCAAGACCTGGGCGACGCTGATGAGCGTGCAGCAGGCATTCAAGGATGTGACCAGCGCGGCCGCCGACGAGCGTGCCGATCTGCTGGCTGAGTGGGACGACCTGACCTTGACGTCCGCCCAGAAGTTGGCCAAGGCCCGACTCGAGGTCGACCCGGCCAACCGCGCGCTGTTCGACCAGGTGGCCCTGCAGCGTCAGCTGAAGGAAGCAACAGGCGGCACCTCCGACGCCCTCCAGGAGACGATCGACCGCCTGACCTCGACCAAGACCAGCACGCTTGCCTATCTCGATTCCCTGAAGCTCGGCAGCCTGAGCACGCTGACGCCGATGGAAAAGTACCTCGAGACGCAACGCCAGTACAACGCGGCGGTCGACAAGGCGCTCGCCAACCCGTCCGATTCCGCCGCCGCATCCGGCGCCCAGAGCGCGGCGACCGCGTTCCTCACTGCCAGCCAGGTGATTAACGCTTCGAGCGCGGCATTCATCGGCGACAAGTCGAAGGTGCAGGGCGACATGGGCCGCCTGGCCGCGATCGCCGGCGCCCAGCTGACGGATGCGCAGCGGCAGCTGACTGCGCTCGACAAGCAGGTTGTCAGCCTCGACCAGCTGAACGGCACCGCGGCCGCGATCCAGCAGGCCATCGTCAACCAGGGCGTGGCGGCACCTGCGGTCGCGCCGGCGTTCGACCTGCAGAGGTATGCGGCAAGCTCGAACGCGGGCACGGAGGCGCTGGCCAGCGAAGTGAAAGCCTTGCGCGAGGAAAACGCGGAGCAGCGGGCGATCAACGCCGCGGTGCTCGCCGAGCTGAAGCTGCTGCGCACGGATACAAACCGTAACGCCGAGGCTTATGTGGATGCTACTGGAGAAATGGCCGAAGCCGTCACCAAAGAAGTGGGCGGAGCGATGGAGCAGGCCGCCTACCTGGCGAGAAATCCGGCCAGGGTAGCAACACGCGGATAGCTGCTCATAGCAGCGACGAATTAAAAACACCCTCATTCAACACAAGAAGAAGGCCAGCATGAACCGTGTAAAAACCACGACCACTACTACCGGCACGGGCAATGTCACCGTAACGGGGAGCGCTGCAGCGCGGTGCCTCCCGCTGTCGAGCATCGCGCCCGGTAAGCAAGTTGCCATGATGATCGAGGACGAGTCCGGCACCGATTGGGAACTGTCGCTCTGTACCATCCTGACCGCGACGACGTTCTCCCGCGACACAGTGCTGAACGGCTCGGCTGGCCCGGGCGTGAAGGTCAACTTCGGCGCGGGCACGAAGACTGTGTTTGCCACGATGGACGCGAATGCAATCGCCCTCGTGGCCGATGTCCCGTTCTCCCCTGCGATCCCGCTGTCGCGCCCTGGCTCGTCCTACATGGCCGCATCGACCGTTACCGGGCCGCTGACCTTCACGGCCGCCGCCGGCGCGGTGCGTGGCGCTCTGGCATACCTGCGCCTGACCGCCGACGGCGTGAACCTGCCAAATTTCTCGGCCTTCAAGGAATGGGGCGGGTCGTCGGGCTACGATAACCGCGCCGGTATCGTGAACCAGCTTCAGTTCTTCTACGACGGCTCCGATCTATTCTTCTCGGCGTCGCAAGCCGTGGGCGCTGTGCCTGCCGCCGTGCCGGATACCACGGCGCCGACGCTGACCAGCCCAACGAGCGCATCGACAGGTACAACGACCGGCAGCGGTTCCGTCACCACCAACGAAGGCAACGGCACACTGTACTGGCGCGCAACGACAAATGCGACCGAATCAGTCGCCAGCGTAAAAGCCGGTTCCTCGGTTGCCGTGACCAGCATCGGAAGCAAGGCAGTTACCGTTGCCAGCCTGAACGCGAGCACGCTTTATTACCTGCACTTTGTACAGACTGATACCGCCGGCAACGACTCGACGCGCGTCACCTCGGCCAGCTTCACGACGGCAGCAGCCGGGGACACTACGGCCCCGACGCTCTCGACGCCGACCGCGACGAAGACCGGATCCACCACGGCAACGGGCAGCGTTACCACGAACGAAGCGAACGGCACGCTGTATTACATGGCGAGCGCGAATGCTGTCGAATCGGCCGCTACCGTCAAGGCAGGCGCAAGCCAGGCCGTGACAGCGACCGGCGCGCAGGCTGTGGCCTTCACCGGGTTGCCTGCCGCTTCGACGCTGTACGGTCACTACCTGCACCGCGACGCGGCAGGCAACGACTCGACGGTGGCGAATACGAGTTCGTTCGTTACCGATGTGGCGGCACCAGCTAATTATCCGCGCCTCACCGCGCTCGCCTCGCTGGTGGAAAGTGGCGCCGACCCGTACACCTACACCGGCAACGGCGGGTCTTTTGCAAACACTATCGGCGGCGTCAGCGTCAAGTCCCTGCCGGCAAATACGGATGGAACGTGGGACTTCAAGATTACTGCGGCGAATGAGTTCCTCGGCGGTTTCTGCATCACCCAGCCGCTAACGATTTGGGGCAATTGGAGATTCGGCGTGTACGCCCAGGGCGGGGCGGGTGCAATACCTAGCACCTATAAGCGCATTGCGCTAGGCACAAATCAAGTCAACGCTGCGGGGCTTGCGCCGGCCGCAGGCGACATTCTGCGCTTTGCTCGCGTGGGCAATATCCTGAAAATCCAGCTCGCACGGGCCGCGGCGCCGACCGTGTTTGTCGATATGGAAACTGCAGATCACGGCTCGGCGCCGCAAATGTGGGTTCAGCTGCTCTGCTCGAATACCGCTGCTGTGCAACTGCTGGCTCAAACGGGGTTTGCGTAATGGGGCCGATTCTTGGTGGATCACCGCGCATCCGGTTCGGCGCCAACGTGAACATCGCCTGCGACGGTAATTCGTTGACGGCAGGTGTTGGCGGCTACCCCTGGCCGAACAGCTTGAAGGCCAAGACGGCCTTCACCGGTTGCACCGTGTCGAACTTCGCGAGCGCTGGACATACCACGCAGCAGATGATTTCCGGCGCGGGTGAAGTCGATGCGGCCTGGGTGGATGGCAAGACCAACGTCCTCGTCGCGTGGGAAGGCACGAACAGCATCTGCAACGTCGGACGCACAGCGGCGCAGGCGGCGCAGGACATGGCCGACTACATCGCGGGGCGCCTCGCGCTACACCCGTGGATCATCCTGCTGGGCACCTGCCTGCCGCGACAGACCAACGCTGGGCAGGCCGCAACGACGGCGCAAAACGCTGTGATCGAGGCATATAACGCCCTGCTGCGCGCGAATTATCGCGCCTACGGAGCGAAAGGCATGTTCGATGTGCGTGCGGCGGGCAGTCCATTCAACCTGGCCGATTACCAGATGGCGACGTTTGAATCTGCGTATTCATCTGCCCTGTGGGCTGATAGCGAAACCGGCAACCACATTCACCTTAGCAGCGCCGGGTATCACGTTCTCGACGATAGCTTCATCGAGCCGGCGCTGAAGCGTTTGCCTGCGCGATAAGGAGAGACTGTGCAAGGATTCTCGACAAATGCTTCTACGCCAAACGCCTACTTGCCAGCTGGAGGTGGTGGTGTCGTCCCACAGCCCGATGATGTTGCGCCGTCCTTCTCGGGGTTGCTCGCTGTCACCAGGACGTCGTCCGCGATTACGGTCGACTGGTCGAGCACGACCGGCTCTGATAACGTCGCCGTCGCGCGCCGGGAATACAGGATCGGCGGCAGCGGCCCTTACTCACCTGCCAGCTTGGACGAGGAAACGAGCAAGCAGCACACTTTCGCCGGCCTGTCGCCGAGCACGCCCTACAAGATCGAAGTGCGTTGCGTCGACACGAATGAAAACGTCTCGATGCCGCTCACGATTACCGTCACGACCAGCGCGGCGCCGGCGCCAGGTGGCGACGGGTACAACCATATTCGCTATGACCTGGTCACCAAAGGCGACGTGCCGCACCTGAACTTGGCCACGCTCGACTGGTCCCTCTTCGCGCAACTGAGGGTAAAGGACTTGGCGGCGCCAGTTGCGCAGGGCATGCACACGATGATCGCAGGATCGCCGCGGCTCGATATAGCGGTGCCTGCGGCGACGGTGCCGAAGGGCTGGTACTTCCTCATGCTGTCGGACGCAGGTGGCACGACGACCGTGGGCGCTCCGGTGCTGGTGGCATAGATGGCGGCACTCATATTCGACACCGTCCGGGCGCCTGATGGCAGCCTGGTCTTCGCCAGTGCAGCGGCTCCCGATGTCACGCCCCCAGTCCGCACGATCAGCGATGAAGCCTTCGCCGCCTGGCTCAAGAGCGATGAGTCGATCACCAACATTCTGGTGGAGACGTTCGCCCTGGTCGACGGCGTGCGCACGGCTTTTACCTGGTCGACCAACGGCTACACGACCGAAGGCACGAACAACCCGGTGTTCTACGCGCCTATTGTCGCCACCAGCATTCCCTTTACCGAGTCGCTTTCGCTCACCGGCGCCGCGGAACTGGACGCCGGCGACATCGAGATCGATAACACGAACGGCGTGAATGAAGCCTTCGCCGGCCATATCTGGGCCGATGAGCTGGTGGCACTCGTGGGGGATCAGACCTGGTCGCGCGCTGACTATCGCGAGATCCTCGTCGGTCACACGGTGGGCCTGGTGCGTAAGGGCACGCGCGCATTTGCGCTGCGCTTGCGGGACATGATGGAAGGGTTGAACTATCCGCTCAGCGAGAAAAAGTTCGGCGGCACTGGGCCGAATGCGGACACGTTGATTCCTCTAACCTTCGGCGAGGCCTGCAATGCGAGCGGGGAGTGGAGCGACGCCAATGCGCTCGAGCGGCAGTGGCACGACGGCCCGATCGAGGGCATCCCCGAGATCCGTGCCAGCGGGCTGCCGATCACCGAGCAGGTCGTGGTGTCGGATGCCACCGGCAAGGCCGTCCTGACCGTGAACAATGAAAGCGCCGCCATAACGGCCACTGTCCAGGGCGACAAGTTCGGCGGCGTCTTCCGCAGGACGATCGCGCAGCTGGTGCAGCGTTTCATCACCGGCTATGGGAAGGACGTCGGCCGCTACAGCCTGGTTAATATCGACGCGGTCAATTTCGCCGCGTTCGATGCAGCCCATCAGCAGGATGTGGGGCTGCACGCGCGCGAGAGCCTGAACGTTATCGACGCCTGCGCCATGCTGGCCGGGAGCGTCGGAGCCCAGCTGGCGCCGTCCCTCAACGGCAAGCTGCAGCTGATCCAGATCGCTCTGCCGGCCGCCGGCGCCGCGACCGAGATCCGCAAGGAACACATCAAGGTTGGCACCTTGCGTCACGTGCAGCACATCGATCCGGTGGCGGCCGTCAAGCTGGGATTCTGTAAAAACTGGACACCCCAGCCGGCGCTGCAAACCCGTCTACTCGCTGCACACAAGGCTTTGTTCGAAAAGGAATGGCCGCTGACGGTGACCCGGTACAGCCCGGAAGCAAAGCGCGACTACAAGCTCCCGGGCGACGCGGCGGTGACCGCCACGATGTTCCTGCACGGCGTCGACGCGACTGCCGAAGCCGATCGCCGGATCGCGCTGTGGGGAACAGGCCGCGATATCTATGAGTTCGACGGGACGCCCGATCTGCTGATGCTCCAGAAGGGCGCCCGCCTTATTGTCTATCACGACCAGGACGGAATGGCCGCGGGTGTCGAGGCGCAGGTGCTGGCGGTTACGCCCAACTGGTGGACGCGGGAAGTAAAAGTGAGGTTTTTGAAATGATCCCAGTAATCAACGATATCGACCGGCTCCTGCAGGCGGCCCCTGTTCGCTTGCTCAACCCAAACAACGCATCGATCATCCTGACGCCGAGCGCGCCGGGCTTTCACTTAACCGCGGATGGGGAAGTGGACATTGGCGTCATTACAATCAAGGTCGACCTGATAGGACTCGAGGAGGCGGTCCAGTTCTCGGCCCAGGGCGCCACCATTTCGAATACGACCGACCGAAGCGTCGACGTCACTTACGGAGGTTCGACCGCAATCGTTACCGCCACGGTGATCAGCGCTGGCGAGACCTTTACGAGCAGCTGCATTATCCCGGTTCTGCGCGATGGTTCGCTCGGCTCGACCACGTACACCTGGATTCGTTACGCCGACAGCGCCGCCGGGGCGGGTATCTCGAACGACCCTTCGGGTAAAGAATACATCGGGTTTGCGTACAACCGGAGCACCGCCGAGGAGGGCAACAATCCGGCCGATTATAAATGGTCGCTGATCGCCGGCACCGACGGGCAGCCGGGCGAGAACGGGGCCGACGGCGCCACCCTCTATACATGGATCAAGTACAGCGCGAACGCCGACGGCGCCGCCATGGGCGACGTTCCGAGCGATTCGACAATGTATATCGGCATCGCGGTCAACAAAACAACTGCGGTCGAAGGCACGAACCCAGCCGAATACACCTGGTCGAAGTTCCGCGGCGCCGACGGCGTGAGCGTGCCCGGTTCGAGGGGCGCAGGTTTCTACCGCGCAGTGGGTGGCGCCTGGAACGACGCTACGGCCGACGCGATCACGCCGGGCGGCAACGTGGTCGGCGACATTGTCACGATCAGCAATGGCACCGTGAGCTACACCAAAGAATGGAGCGGCTCTGCGTGGTTCTTCCCTGGCGCATTCTTAACCGGTAACCTGCTCGTCGAGCGAGCGATTTATGCTGCCCTGATTGCGGTCGACGCCGTGCGCGCCGAGCATATTCGCGCCCTCGAAATCAAGGCGTCTCACATGGACGTCGACTCGGTCACGGCTCGCTCTATCAAGGTTACGGGGGGCGGTGGCGCGCTCAATCGCGATCCATTTTTTACAGACCCCGCGTCGTGGATATTGAACAATATGTTTGCAGCGACCGGGCCTGGCGGCGCTGCGCCGGCAAACACGTACGTGCAGGGCACGGCGGCTTACGCCTCGGCCGTAAGCGAAAAATTCCCGGTCGAGTCGGGCAAAAGTTACAACGCATCCGTATGGGCGTGGGCGTCTGCAGGCAATAACCGTGCGCTGCGCATCGGGGTCGTCTTTTACGACGCGGCCGACAATGCCTTGTCGACACCTTGGAGCGACCAATTCGGAACGAACTTTATGTCGGCGCCAGTGCCCGGCGGGGATTCGACGTGGCGCATGCACCGCGACAACAATCTCGGCGCCAAAGTCGTCGGTCGGCCAGTGCCCGCGACGGCCAAATACTGCCGTGTGCTCGTTCAAATCAACGCGAACGACGCGGCGAGCACCTCGTCGGCAATGGCCGTGACCGGCCTGCGCCTCGACGAAATGGCGAGCACCTATAGCATCGAGGCCGATAGCATCGACTCGCGCCACATCAATGGCGACACCATTCGTGCATTGGTCGCCTACGTTGGCGACATGCAACTCGGCGCCGGCGGCGCGATCCGGCAAGGGCAATCGGGATACGACCTGGGCGTCGGCGCTTTTTTCGGCGCTGACGCCAATGGCAACCCTGCATTGAGCCTGCGCGCGAACAGCGGCAAATACTTTCGAGTCAACCCGGCCAACGATCAATTTGAATCAAGCGGGCAAAAAATCATCAACCCTGACTTACAGCTCGCAAGCCGCATCGCCTCGATTACCAGCACGCCTGGCGATTCGTTCGCGATCTACCACGCGGCAGGCAAGACCTATTGCGGAGCGCATACGGCGGGAATTTCTAACCCGGTCAATCCGTCGTACGCCTGGAGCATTTCTAGTGACGCTGTGCAGGCGCAATTCAGCCTTGGGTCGAGCAACGTAGCACAGCCTACCTTGTACGTGACGCCGACCGGGGCGGTTGCCGGCGACGAAGTGCAATGCACGATAACCTGCGCAATTTCGGACGGCGGCAGCACGGTCGTGGTTTCCAAAGTAATTTACGTAACCCTCACATGATCCAATTTTTAGGACTCGATTGCGATAGCCGCATTGCTCACATCGTCAATCTCGACGCGCCCGATATCGGGCCGCCCCCGCCGACGCCGGCCGACTTTGGCGGTTTCACCTACGTGCCCTGGGCGCAACCCTTTCCGCTCACGCCGCCGACGCCGACGCAGGTAGCGTTCTATCTGGACGGTCGGCCGCAATGGGTCGAGACGGCGACGCTCGAGCAGGCGCAGGCGGCCGCATGGACCGCCGCCAAGGTCGATCGCGACAAGGCAGAGGCGGCGCCTTTCGAGTTCGAGGGTGGCCTGTACGACCCGAACAAGGAGAACGTCACAGGGGCGGCCTTTGTTGCGTACATGGCTCAAGCCGTAGGTCAATCGATTTCGCGGCGCTGGACACTTGCCGACAATTCGCGCCGTGACTTGAACGGCACCCAACTAATCGCGATGGGCCTCGCCCTGACCACGCGCGTCGACGCGATACACGAACGTGGCCGTATGCTGCGCGACCTGATCAACAACGCCACCACGCCCGCCGAGGCGTACGGCTACACCTGGAACTCCCTCGATGCCTAACCTGATCATCATGAACAAAAACGTGGCGTCGCGTGCGGCGCTGTCCGCGGCGCCAGTCGCCCCTGGAATGTCGATCGCGGCCATCCTGAACGATACAAAGTCGCACGTCTGCCGTGCCGTCGGAACCGACATCGAGATCATCATGACCTGGGGCGTCGCCGAGCGGATCGGCGGTGTCCACTTCCCTGGGTGTAACGGCTCGCCGTTGACGACGATCGAAGTACTCGGCTATTCCGACGAGGCGGGGGCCAGCAAGGTGCTCGACACTGGTGTGCGCCTCGCATGCCCGGCCCGTCCGCGCGAGCTCCTGCCGCCATGGACTCCCGTCAGCGCGGCAAGTGCGTATGCCTGGGGCGGCGGTGCCCACGCCTTCATCTACTTCCCCAACACGAGCGTTAGGCGTCTCGTCATTCGAGTCAAGGATCCGGGCAGCCTGCAGGGCTACCTTGAGCTGTCGCGAGTGTTCGTGGGCGAGGCGTTCAGCCCCGATGAGAATGCATCCTACGATCCCGCCCGCACGCCCGTCAGTACGACGACCGCCTTCTACACGGACGCCGGCGATCGCCGCGCGGTGAAGGGAACGAAACGCTGGAAGCTGTCGATCGAACTCGGAAGCATGACCGAGCGCGATCGCTCATTTGTCTGCGACATGCAGGTGGCTAACGACGTCGACGGGCCGAGCATCATCGACCTATACCCGAGTGACCTGTCGCATGAGCGTGCGCGTGACCACCGGATCTACGGTGCGCTTGTGCAGACGTCTGCAATGCGCAGGCCTAATTTTGCGCAGCACGCTACCACGCTGGAATGGGAAAGCATGTAGGACACTTTCTCATCCGGTTGTCTCATTTCTCCCTAGAAATGAGACAAGGCAATTGTTAACTTGGGGGCATTCTTTTTTAAGACGTCTCCATTCCTGATTCATCGGCGGCGTCTATCCACCATGAGTGCAATGCGCACAAGGTCGCCAATGAGCAAATTTACCATCCCGGAAGTCACTAGCTATGCCGGTGGGGCAGTATCAATCGGAGCATCGCTGACCCTTACGCAGTGGGGCGTTATCGCCGGCATCGTAACGGCGCTCCTGACGTTCATCCTGAACCTCTGGTACACGCGTCAAAAGAACGCGCGCGAGCAGCGCCAAGCAGATCTCGCGGAGCGCGAAAGCAAGGCGCGCCTAGCTGCGCTGGGGGTGATCCTGTGAAGCTCGAACAGCTCGTCTCTATTGGCCAGGTCCGCCCTGGTACCGCTGCGCTCTTCATCGACCCGCTGAACAATGCGATGGCACGGTTTAGCATCAGCACGCCGAAGCGCCAAGCCGCCTTCGTCAGCCAGCTGCTGCACGAATCGAAAAACCTGAGCCAAGTAATCGAAGACTTGAGCTATCGTCCTGATCGCTTAATGACGGTTTCAGGGTTTAAGGGGCGATTCACAAGGGAGCAGGCTGATCGCCTTGGCTATATTCCGGGTGTCCAGAAAGCCGATCAGGAGATGATCGCCAATATCGCCTATGGCAGTCGGTTGGGCAACGGGCCGATTCATTCCGGCGACGGCTGGCGGTACCGCGGTCGTGGACCGATCCAGCTGACGGGCAAAGAAAACTACCGCCGATGTGGACTCGCCATCCAGTACGACCTGGTCACGTCGCCCGACCTCCTGTCGCGGCCTGATGTCGGCTGTTTTGCTGCAGCCTGGTTCTGGCACGAAGGGAACCGTACTGGCACGAGCCTGAACCCGCTGGCTGACGCTGGCAAGATCGCCGCGATCTCGCGTGTCGTGAACGGTGGCGACACCGGCTTGGCCGATCGCTGTGCCATCACCGATCGTTTTATGGAGGCGTTGGCATGAGCCGCTTCCTTACCCCCCTGGACATGCGTGATAACGAGGGCGCAGCCGACGAGAAATGGGTTCTCCTGGCGCCCTTGGTGTACGAGTCGGATGTCGCCGGACGCGTGATCACTGTCCCAGCCGGATTCCCCACCGACCTGGCCAGCGTACCGCGTCTCCCGATCGTGTACAGCCTTTGCGGCAATGTGGCGCGCCGGGCGGCCGTTGTCCACGATTACCTCTACACCTCCGGCCGCGCACCTCGCGACGTGGCGGATGCAGTGTTCCTCGAGGCCTCTGCAGTGATTGGCGTGGCCGGCTGGCGGCGCTGGCTAATGTGGGCCGGGGTTCGCATCGGTGGGGCGTCGCATTACGCTCCAGGGCCTGCTGCCGAGGCCTGAACCAATGATGAGTATGCCTAATCGCAGAAGTAATTCGCTGAATGCCTGGAGGTCGGAATGATCCACATGAAGATGAGCACGCGAACTTCCGAGATCCGCGCTTACGATCAGCCAGGCGGCTACGAGAAGCGCTTGCCCTACCTAGCAATCGTCACCGTAACCCACCTCACTGACCGAATCGTCTACCTGAGCGGTGCGAAGGGCCTCGCCGACCGCGAAACTTGGGAAAAAATGCTTGACCTGCTGCGTGATTGTGGCGTCACCACGGTGATGCTCGAGCGGCGTGGACGCATGAAAACAATTCAGCTGTCGGCGTCTCCCGCCGCCGGCGCATGAACATCTGCTCAATTGAATGCTATGCAAAAGCTGACTGAAATTTGATAGTGGTTATACTGTACTCATGTACAGCATTGTCAAACGTCTTCGGCAGCGCGGCCTGCGGAAACATATTAACGAGGTTCAGTCCGATCCAGGCTCAACTGGCGACGTGACGCTAGTCCTATGCGGCGACGGCGCCCAGCTGAAGCTGTCCTCCGATGACGGATCTCGGCAAGAGCCCATCATTCCAATGCTACTCGACGCTAAGCTCGTCACCATGCACACCGACAAGATGCTGTTCAAGGGGATCGAACGTGGGGAGGGCGGCGCCGAGTACGTGCAGGAGTGGTCTGTGAGGGTGCTCGCTGGTAGTAAAACAGGTTGACCGTGGGGCTGTCATTAAGCTGTCATTCCGATGCCCAAACAACCCCATCCAGCCCCAAAAAAAGACAGCCACTTATTTCTAAGTGGCTGTTTTATAAGGATTAGTTGGTGGAGGCGGAGGGAATCGAACCCTCGTCCGCAAGCGCTCTACAGACAGTTCTACATACTTA
>Ga0213834_100236_pt1 | contig 41153 bp, 31 predicted proteins | sample SWPTP12_FD_160580 | JGI IMG/M metagenome (GOLD analysis project Ga0213834, IMG submission 160580) | Coastal seawater microbial communities from Marineland, Florida, United States - SWP TP1 #2 | ecosystem: Environmental > Aquatic > Marine > Coastal | place: USA: Florida | collected 2016-08-06 | reverse complement strand
AGATCACTTTGACCTTGGCGATCGCGGCATCCCAGACGCTGATGTCGCGCTGCTGGGAACCGACGTGGAAGGAGATGCCGTAAGGCACCAGACCCAGGTCGCGGGCCAGGATCAGCAGGTCCATGGCCATGTCGGTCTGGCAGCCGAATTTGCGCGACAGCGGCCAGTCAGCGGTGGTCGAACCTTCGGTCAGAATGCGCACGTAGACTTTCGAACCCGGTGCAGCCTTGGCGATGTTGCGTAGGTCAGCTTCGGAGTCGGTGGCGTACAGGCGCACGCCCTTGTCGTAGAAGTAGCGGATGTCCTTGGATTTCTTGATGGTGTTGCCGTAGCTGATGCGCTCCGGGCCAACGCCGCGACCCATGACCTTGTCCAGCTCGTAGATCGACGCGATGTCGAAGCTCGATCCCTTTTCCTTGAGCAGATCAATGATCTCGACAGCCGGGTTGGCTTTGACGGCGTAGTAAACCTTGGCGAATTCGAAACCGGCGCGCAGGTCATCGTACGCCTGGCTGATCATCGACGTGTCGATGAGTACGAAAGGGGTTTCTTGCTTGTCGGCGAACGCCTTCATTTTTTCGAAGGTGCTCTTTGCGAAATAATCTTCGACCTGAATCGACATGCGGGGACTCCTGTTGGCAAACGGTAAAAAACAATGGGTGCAAGGGCCTGGCCCTCATGAACGTCCTCCGTATCCCCACTTTGGTTCGCCTACTTCCCAAGGCCGATCGCCGAAAGCAAAAAAAGCCATGGGAAGCGGGTTCCCTTGGCCTTGCTGTCTCGTCGTCAGTACTTGAGCCGGATGGATCGTTTCCAGCATGGACGTTCGGCGCGAACTTTAGGACCTGAGGGGTTCAAGATCAACAAAAAATGTCGCTTTTATGCCCGTTTTTGCCGAGCGGGCATTGGCCACATCTCACTCACCCTGTAGTAACCGACCGATGTGACAGGGTGATGTTCCCAATGAAGGCCAATTTCAGCAGCTAGGCAGACTGGCGCCCGAATGTTCCGAGGTTCTGAGGCTTGCGCTTGCGGTCCGGGAGCTGTCGCCAGCCATTCGGCTTGCGACGGCGTTCAGCAACACGCCTTTTCAAAGATCTGACATTGATCAGCGGTAGGATTACCTTCGATCAATCGGCAATTAAAACAGCCACGGCTACTTCGAAATATGCTCACCACTGTTAGTTCTGACAGTTGTCCACACCTGGCCGTACGAATACTCTGAATAAGGAAATCAGATGAAGATTAATTAATGTTCTGTCCGCTAACGGACGAGGGCTATGCCATGGATCGCGCCTGTATAAAACCCTGTTTCCTCATAATGGCTTTACCGGCCGTTTTTATATTCACTGAAGTTCACGCCGGCGTCGGCAGCGACACGGTATGGCAGATGAGATATTACTATAATCGAACCCTTGAAGACTGCGGCGCCGGTCGGCCACTGGATCAATGTTCCGGATTAAGAATGCGCGGTACTGACAGCATGAAGTCTTTCGAGCCATGGGACCCCAGCCCTGCGTCCGACAACAGCAAAGGCGTATCGATGTCATTTACCCGTCAGGACATTAAATATCAGGACTTGGGACTCAGGAAAAACAACGGGTTCGTATTGAAACCCAATGATTTCATCTCCGACTCAGAAAGAAAGATCGATACGTTGTGTTTTTTCCCCATTGACGCATGGACCGACGACCGCAACGACGCTGGCTGCAGCGACAACCGTACGACAGTTGAAGTAGAGAAAAGCTGCCAGAGTATGGGCGTCGACTCCGCAGCGCAGTGGGTGGAGAATTACAAAAAAGTCGGATTCAATCATCAGAAGCAATGCGGCTTTGAAATCAAAGGCCGAGAAGATGACGCGCAGGCTTACTGGCAGGGCGTCCGAGCGCGGCAAGGAATAAAGGACCGTTACGACACGATCCAGACGCAAACCGAAATCAGGGTACCTACCTGGAAAGACGACGAAGATGCGCAACTGCCCATTCTCGCGTTTATCTACACGCCCACTGACAGAGTCAGAGATATAAAAGGCCTGCGCGAGGCCAAGGATGACCAGTTGCGTTATTACAATAAAACTAGCAAATGGGTACCGGTGGTCAGGGTTGATCTGCCGAGGAATAACAACCAGGAAGCCGTGTTCACTTACTACGATGCGGATCAGGCAGCGCCCATTCCGACCGTTGAGAACAACTGCAAAAGTTACATTGAAAATGCCACATGGGAACGCCGCGAAGATCCCTATTTGAAGGGTAATCCCTGGTCGCTGATGATCAAACCCACCGAATGCGGGAAGAAGATGAACAAAGCTCAACAGCATGCGGCCTACGCCGAGCTGTTCAGCAAGTATGCAAGCGACCCGCGCTGGCAGCCGGACAACGGCAGCATGGAACGTCAGTTCGTCTGCCATCTGGAATGGAGCGGTGATGACCGCGGCAAAAAGATATTCGCACGCGATAAGCCCACTTGGAATCTGGAACCCAGCCGCCCTGTGGCCTCATGGGATGAGCTCTTCAAACAAGGCTGCAATCCGTTTTGAACAAAACGTTACGGTTGCCGGGTGCACACCTGTAGCAGCGCGGCCTGCCGGCGGTAGCCATCGAATGAAAGCTACCGTCGACAAAGCGGACTTCTGCAGGCTTTCGCCCGCGATCAAAAAATCAAGAAGCCGCCTGCTCCGCCACTTCCGCTGGGGAAACGATGCTGGTCTTCTTCCCGCGGGACTGGCCGGAGCTCAGGTAGGCGGCGATCGACTCCTGGGTCACTTCACCCAGGAATACGTTTTCGGCATCCAGTACCGGTAGCCAGGAGCGGTTGAATTCGTACATGCGCGACAGGAGGATGCGCAGGTGTTCGTCGTAGGCCGCCGTGGCGTTGAACGGGCGCAGGTATTGCTCGCAGGTGCCGCTCTGGCGGTGCAGGTCGCGGCGCCGCACGTAGCCCATCGCTTTGTTCTCGCCATCGGTGACCACGACGTACCGACGATCCTGTTCGTCCATGATTTCCAGAGCGTCGGCCACCGGCGTTTCCGGGCTGACCGATGGCGCGTTGTCGGCGGCGTCTTCGGCCTTGACCAACAGCAGTCGCTTGAGCGTGCTGTCCTGCCCCACGAAGTTGCTGACGAAATCGTCCGCCGGGTGCGCCAGCAGGGTGTCCGGGTGGTCGATCTGCAGCAACTTGCCAGCGCGGAAAATGGCGATCTTGTCACCCAGTTTGATGGCTTCGTCGATGTCGTGGCTGACCATGATCACGGTCTTGTTCAGCGCACGTTGCATCTCGAAGAACTCGTTCTGGATCATCTCGCGGTTGATCGGGTCGACCGCGCCAAACGGCTCGTCCATCAGCAGCAAAGGCGCATCGGCCGCCAGCGCACGGATCACGCCGATGCGCTGTTGCTGACCACCGGACAGCTCGCGTGGATAGCGATGCAGATATTGCTTGGGCTCCAGCTTGATCATGCTCATCAGTTCACGCGCACGGTCGTGGCATTTCTGCTTGTCCCAGCCGAGCAGCTTGGGCACCACCACGATGTTTTCTTCGATGGTCATGTTCGGGAACAGGCCGATCTGCTGGATCACGTAGCCGATGTTGCGGCGCAGGGTCACTTCATCCAGGCCAGTGGTGTCTTCGCCGTTGATCAGGACTTTGCCGGAGGTGGGCATGATCAGGCGGTTGATCATTTTCAGCGTCGTACTTTTGCCGCAGCCGGACGGGCCGAGGAACACACAGATCTCACCTTCGTTGACGGTCAGGCTCACCGAGTCGACGGCTTTGACTTCTTTGCCGTTGCTTTGAAAGGTCTTGCTGAGGTTCTGCAGTTCAATCATTTGTTTAGCAATCATTTGAGCAATCCTTTTGGAGTCAGCGAGCGTTGCAGCCATTGCAGAAGCAGGTCGGCGAAGAGGGCCAGAATGCTGACCAGTACGGCGCCGACGATCAGCATCGACATGTCGCTGCGGCTGATGGAAGCGAGGATGAGTACGCCCAGACCGCCAGCGCCGATCGTGGCGGCAATGGTCATGACGCCGATGTTCATGACCACGGCGGTGCGCACGCCGGCGAGGATCACAGGCACGGCGATCGGCAGTTCGACCATGCGCAGGCGCTGGCCGAAGGTCATGCCGATGCCTTTGGCGGCCTCGCGGATACCGGGTTCGACGCCGGTCAGCGCGAGATAGGTGTTACGCATGATGGGCAACAGCGAATACAGGAACACCGCCGTGATCGCCGGCATCGGGCCTAGCCCCTGGCCGAACTTGGAGTAGAACGGCAGCAACAGGCCGAACAGGGCGATCGACGGGATGGTCAGCAGCACCGTGGCGCTGGCTTGCAGCGGGCCGGCCAATACCGGGAAACGTGTCATGAACACGCCCAGCGGCACCCCGGCGAGGATCGCCAGCGACACCGCGATGCCCACCAGCGCGATGTGTTGCAAGGTCAGGTGCATGACCTGATTCCAGTCCAGATGGGAGAAGGCGCTGAGGAAGCTCATAGTTTCTCCTCTTGTTGCTTTTCTACCGGCGTCTGCCTGATCGGCACGCTTTCGGCGGAAGGATTGATCGGGTGGCTTCGCAGGAAGTCAGCTGCCACGACGGTAGGACTTTCGTGATCGACGTCGACGCGCGCGTTCAGATCGATCATCGTCTGGTTGTCCAGCAGCGCGGCCAGCGGTTTGAGCTGGTCGGCCAGTTGCGGGTGCTGGTCCAGGTATTCCTTGCGGATCACCGGCGCGGCGGTGTAATCGGGGAAGTAGTGCTTGTCATCGTCCAGCACCTTGAGCTTGAACGCGTTGAGTCGTCCGTCCGTGGTGTAGACCAGACCTGCGAACACTTGCCCGTTGCGCAGCGCGGTGTAGACGAGACCGGCATCCATCTGACGAGTGTTTTCACGGCTCAGGTTCATGTCGTAGTGCTTGACCATGCCCACCAGCCCGTCGGAACGGTTGGCGAATTCGGTGTCGAGCGCGACGATATGACTCTCCTTCGCCTCATCCTTGAGCAAGGTTGTCAGTTGGGAAACGTTGTTGATCTGTGGATACGCTTTGGCAACCTTGTCCGGCAGCGCCAGCGCGTAGGTGTTGTTGAACTTCGAGGGGGACAGCCAGACCAGGCCCTTTTTAGCGTCCAGATCCTTTACGCGCTGATAGGTCTGTTCGCTGTCGAGTTTTTCATCGACATGGTTGTAGGCCACCAATGACACGCCGGTGTACTCCCAGAGCATGTCCAGCTGGCCGGATTCCTGCGCACTGCGCGCAAGGTTGCTGCCCAGCCCCCCGGTGATCTGCACCTGATAGCCCTTGTCGCGCAGGTATTGCGCGGTCAGTTCGGCAAGGATGGTTTGCTCGGTGAATACCCGGGCGCCGATGCGCAGGACAGGCATTTCCGCCGCCTGGGCGAACCCCGCCAGCAGCAGGCCCGCGCCTGCGATGAGTGTGCATAACTTCTTCATTCCAATTCCTTCTTCAGCGCGGCGGCTCAGCGAGCCAGGCCACGTTCCAGCCAGAGGCGACTCGCCAGGGTCACGGCGCCGTCGAGCAACAGGGCGAGCAACGCGGTACACGCAGCGCCCAGCACGAGCTGTGGCTGGTTGTTCAGGGCAATGCCGGGGAAGATCAGGCTGCCAAGGCTGTTGGCGCCGATCAGAAACGCCAGCGGTGCGGTGCCGACGTTGATCGCCAGTGCCACCCGCACGCCGCCGACGATGATCGGCACCGCATTGGGCAGCTCGACACGCCACAGCACCTGACGAGGCGTCATGCCGATGCCGGTGGCCGCTTCTTTGAGAGAGCCCTGGACGTTTTTGAGGCCTTCGTAGGTGTTGCGCACGATCGGCAGCAACGAGGCGAGGAACAGCGCGAAGATCGCAGGTCCGCTGCCGATGCCCAGGATGCCCAGAGCAATGGCCAGAACAGCAAGAGGAGGAACGGTGTTACCGATGTTGAAGATCTGCATGAAGCGTTCGGCGCGGCCAACCATGTTCGGTCGGCTCAAGACAATGCCAGTCGGAATTCCGACCACCAGTGCCGCCAGCATCGAAGCAAGTACAAGCACCACGTGGGCTTGCAGGTAAAACAGCAGATCATCCTGATACTGCTTGAGGGTACTGATGCCGATCCACTGGATCAGCAGGGCCAGAAGCACGACGACAATCGCACCTCCCAATAGCCCCTTGCCATAGCGATTAGCCACAGGCGGACTCCTTATTTCAGTCGGCGAACGTCTGGCGGGCGACGGGCCTGTTCAGGCCGTCAGCGAACGTTCGCGAAGAGCAGCGGGTGGATCGCCGGAAAGGGTGAAGCTTCGGCGAAGACACAAGCCATGAGCGCAGCTTCGTCAAGCTAACTTGCTGATTTTGCAACCCTTGGCGCTTTGCATTGCCTGGGAATGGACGTCTCCACAACCGCAAAGGTTCCCACGTGAGATGCTATCTGGCCACCCCTGATTGACTGAACGGTTCGGTTATTGCATTGAGTTGGGCTATAATCGCCGCCCTTTTTTGAATCACCTTTCGGGCGATTTCCCATGACCAGACAGGCCGCCGAAGTCGCGAAACGCCGCACTTTCGCCATTATTTCCCACCCGGATGCGGGTAAGACGACCATCACCGAAAAACTGCTGCTGATGGGCAAGGCCATTGCCGTCGCCGGTACGGTGAAGTCCCGCAAATCCGACCGTCACGCGACATCCGACTGGATGGAGATGGAAAAGCAGCGCGGCATTTCCATCACCACCTCGGTCATGCAGTTCCCGTATCGCGACCACATGATCAACCTGCTCGACACCCCGGGCCACGAAGACTTCTCCGAAGACACCTACCGCACGTTGACCGCGGTTGACTCGGCCTTGATGGTGCTCGACGGCGGTAAGGGTGTAGAGCCCCGCACCATCGCGCTGATGGATGTCTGCCGCCTGCGCGACACGCCGATCGTCAGCTTCATCAACAAGCTGGACCGCGACATCCGAGACCCGATCGAGCTGCTCGATGAAATCGAAGCGGTCCTGAAGATCAAGGCTGCTCCGATCACTTGGCCGATCGGTTGCTACCGCGACTTCAAAGGCGTTTACCACCTGGCTGACGACTACATCATTGTCTACACCGCCGGCCATGGTCATGAACGCACTGAAACCAAGATCATCCAGAAGCTGGATTCGGACGAAGCCCGCGCGCACCTGGGCGATGAGTACGACCGTTTCGTCGATCAACTGGAACTGGTTCAGGGCGCTTGCCACACGTTCGATCAGCAGGAGTTCCTCGACGGTCAGCTGACCCCGGTGTTCTTCGGAACGGCGCTGGGCAACTTCGGCGTCGATCACGTGCTGGACGCTGTCGTCGACTGGGCCCCCCTGCCGCTGCCACGGGTCGCCAACGAGCGCACGGTGGAGCCGGTGGAAGAGAAGTTCTCGGGCTTCGTGTTCAAGATCCAGGCGAACATGGACCCCAAACACCGCGACCGCATTGCCTTCATGCGCATCTGCTCGGGCAAGTACGACAAGGGCATGAAAATGCGCCATGTCCGCACCGGCAAGGACGTGCGCATCGGTGACGCGCTGACCTTCTTCTCCAGTGAGCGTGAACAGCTCGAAGAGGCCTACGCCGGCGACATCATCGGTCTGCACAACCATGGCACGATCCAGATCGGCGACACCTTCACCGAAGGCGAAGCACTGGGTTTCACCGGTATCCCGCACTTCGCGCCGGAACTGTTCCGTCGCGTGCGTCTGAAGGATCCGCTCAAATCCAAGCAGCTGCGTCAGGGTCTGCAGCAGTTGGCCGAAGAAGGCGCCACTCAGGTGTTCTTCCCGACGCGCAGCAACGACATCATCCTGGGCGCCGTCGGTGTGCTGCAGTTCGATGTGGTCGCCAGCCGCTTGAAGGAGGAATACAAAGTCGAATGCGCCTACGAGCCGATCACCGTGTGGTCAGCCCGCTGGATCGACAGCAGCGACAAGAAGAAGCTTGAGGAATTCGAGAACAAGGCCGTGGAAAACCTGGCAGTCGATGGCGGCGGTCACTTGACCTACCTGGCGCCGACGCGGGTCAACCTGAGCCTGATGGAAGAGCGCTGGCCGGACATCAAATTCCGCGCGACCCGTGAGCACCATTAAGGGCCATTGAGCCATAACGGCTGGTGATCGTTCCCACGCTCCGCGTGGGAATGCCGACCGTGACGCTCCGCGTCATCTACTGCGGGACGCGGAGCGTCCAGGATGCATTCCCACGCAGAGCGTGGGAACGATCATTCAAATGGGTGACCAACGCCTTTGCCCTGAGAGCGAAACGATAGTTACTTCACCACCATCCCCACGCCTCGCCCGCGCGGGTCGGACGCCGTTTCGACTTTAGTGCCGTTGATCCTGATCGCCTGCACGTTGCCCATCGACCAGCCTTGATCCTTGATCGTATACCCCATGGCCTTCAGCTCGTTGGCGACAGGTTCGGGCATCGGGGCAAATTTCTCGGTGAAAATCGTGTCCTTCGGCAGCAATTGATGATGCACGCGCTGAGCCGCGACGGCGTCTTTCAATGGCATGTGGAAATCGTAAATGTTGTTCAACACCTGAAACACCGTGGTGAAAATTCGCGAGCCGCCCGGCGTCCCCAGCACCAGCGTGACGGCGCCGTCGCGGGTGACCAGGCTCGGGCTCATCGATGACAGCATGCGCTTGCCCGGCTCGATGGCGTTGGCATCGCCTCCGACCACGCCGAAAGCATTCGCAACGCCCGGCTTGGCACTGAAATCATCCATCTCATCGTTCATCAGAAAGCCCGCGCCTTTGACGACGACGCCGCTGCCGTAATCCCAGTTCAGCGTGTATGTATTGCTGACCGCATCGCCTCTGGAATCAACGATGGAAAAGTGCGTGGTCTGGTGCGATTCAAGTCCTGCCTTGACGTTTTCGGTGGGTGAAATGGCGTTCGGGTTTACCTCATGGGCGCGCTGGACGAGGTAGGTATGGTCGGTCAACTGGCTGACCGGCGCCTGGGAGAAATCCGGGTCGCCCAGATAGTTGGCGCGGTCGGCGAACACGCGCTTTTCGATTTCCGCGAGCAGGTGAACATAGCGCGCCGAATTGAGCGGCACGCCTTTGAAATCGTCGCTCAGCTGTTGCTTGATGCCGATCAGTTGCGCGAGCGCCACACCGCCTGAGCTCGGCAGCGGCGCTGTGTACAGGGTGTTGCCGTCGAAATTGACGCGCAACGGTTTGCGCCACACCGCTTTGTAATCGGCCAGATCCTGCCGGGTGATCAGCCCGTTGTCGTTCTGCATCTGCGCAACAAGCAGGTCAGCGGTCTCACCTTTATAGAACTCGTCGGCGCCTTTGTTTGCGATGCGCTCAAGGGTCTTGGCCAGCTCGGGCTGACGGAAGATTTCACCCGCCTTCATGTTGCCGAAATAGTCGCCGAAATTGGTCTTGCCGTTCAGTTGCTTGATGGCTTCGGCGCCGTACAGGTATTGCTTGTCCGCCACGGTAAAGCCGTTCCTGGCGTAGCCGATCGCCGGCGTCAGAAGCTCGGCCCATTTCAGCTTGCCAAACTTGCGATGCGCTTCCCATAGCCCCATGACCGTACCGGGCACCCCGCTCGCTCGCGCGCCCACCAGGCTCATGCCTGGAATCACCTCGCCCTTGGCGTCCAGATACATGTCGCGCGAAGCGGCCTTGGGCGCGGTTTCGCGGTAGTCGAGAAAGTACGGCTTGCCTTTGATGAACAGGGTCATGAATCCGCCGCCGCCAATGTTCCCGGCTTCGGGATAGGTCACTGCGAGAGTGAAGGCGGTGGCGACAGCGGCGTCGACTGCGTTGCCGCCTTTCCGGAGAATCTGTGCGGCGACTTCAGCGCCGTATTGGTCCGGTGCCGCAACGGCGCCGCCTTCCAGCGCGATGGCATAAACCGGTGAACTGGCGGCAAAGATCACCGCAAGGGCGAGGGTTTTCAGGGTCACGACTCGCATAAGGCATCCTTTGTAGGCGGGCGGCGACAGCTTGTGTCAGACGGGCTGTCCAGTGGCTGTCGAGACTAACGGTACGACTCCTCATTAATGATGAAACTTCCCGCAAACGCAAACGGCCACCCGAAGGTGGCCGTTATCCTGCGCAGCGCTCACAACACGCTTTGAAGATCGCAGGATCAGGCTTTGATCATGTCGTGCTCGATCCAGTCGATCACCGACGTGCGTTTCGGCACCCAACCCAGCAATTCCCGAGCATGCTTGCCACGCACGCGGCTGTTGGAACCCAACCCGTAATTGGCCATCTCGTAGCCCCATTCGGCTTCGGCGTCCTTGAGCGGCCAGTCTTGCGCCGTGCCGAGCCCCATGGCCTTGGCGATCGCGTTGCTCATGTCGAGGAAAGATGCTTCGCCGCTTTCGACGAAATAGAACGTGCCTGCCGGATTCTTTTCCAGCGCCAGCGCGTAAACCTCGACCACATCGTCGATGTGAACGTTGGACCAGATATTGCCGCCCGTTCCGACGTGGCGCACGATCCCGCTCTTGCGCGCCTGTTTGACCAGTCGTGGCAACTGCACGCTGTCACGATTGACGCCCAGGCTGTGGCCGTAAATGAGGGTGTTGCACAGGACAGCCGAGCGTACGCCGTCTTTGGCGGCGGCCAGGACCAGATCATCGATGGCGACGCGAGCAGCCTTGTCCGGGGTCGCGGCGGGCAGTTGGCCTTCGTAGTAAATCTTGTCACTGCCTTTGCCGCCCGATGCATCGCCGACAATGCTCGAACCACTGGTATGCAGGAAGGGTTTGTTCGACCCTTTCAGGCCTTCGATCAGAGCCTCGACCGCGCCGCGATGGTCGCTGCTCGCCGCATTGATCACGCCATCGGCCTTGCGCGCCTGTTCGATCAGCATGTCCTTGTCGTCCAGCGTGCCCACCACTGCAACGATGCCCAGCGCCTTGAGTTCCTGCGCCTGCTCGGCACTGCGCACCAGACCTGTGACGTGATGGCCTTTCTGGACCAGGCCGGTTGCGATGGAGCCACCGATAAAACCTGCGGCGCCGGTAATGAAGATGTTCATGGGGTGACTCCCGTTGGCTGTGAATGATGGACTCAGTATCGACCGATGATTCGGTACGAAAAAGAGAGGTCAGCCCAAAAGAATCTTGCGCACAGGTCACGAATCCCCAGTTTGCCGTTACCCCGGCAGCCGCCGCTCCCGACGCAGATTCAGCGCCAGCACGCTGCTCAGCACCACGATCGATCCCCCGATGACCATTGCCGACGGCATTTCACCCAGCAGCGCCGAGGCGATGGCAATCGCCATGGGCGGTGTCAGGTACAGACTCATGGAGGCGCGGCTGACCTCCATGTGCTGCAACACGTAAGCCCACGCCAGATACGCCAGCGCGCTGGGGAAAAAGCCCAATACCCCCACGGCAACGTTGACCCGCATTGGCGCATTGAGAATCTCGCCCCACAACCCCGGCAGGTAGACGAGCAGGAAGATCGTCCCCGCCCAAACCGTGTAACAAACCATCGTCAGCCCGTCATAACGATGGCTGTAGCGCTTTTGCAGCGAGAAATACACGCTCCAGGAAAACGCCGCGAGCAACACCAGCAGCCCACGCACGTCGATGTGTCCGAATCCGCGATCGCCGGTAATGACAATGGCCACGCCCACCAGCCCCCACGCCACGCATGTCCAGCGCCATGCACTCACCCGCTCCTTGAACACGAAATGCGCAAGCAGCGCCGTGAACAGCGGCATCGATTGGATCAAGACGCTAGAGGCCCCGGCGCTCACCCCGGCCTGACCGAAGTTGAGTGCGATGTGATGCAGGCTGACGGCGAAGAAGCCGAGCACAGCCAGCAGCGGCAAATCCTTGAGCCGCGGGAGAGAAATGCGCAGCGACGACGCGATCAGCGCCATGAACACCGAGGCGATGAAAAACCGCAGCAGCGCCAGATGACCCGGGTCGTAGCCTTGCAGACCGATGCGAATACCGGTGGGCGAGAAACCCCAGCATGCCACCACGAAAACGGTCGCCAGCGCGACCTTCAGACCCTGCCAGCGCAGCCTGGCCAAGCCTGGATCAGCGGCCATATTCACCGGTTCGTTCGCGACGCTCATTTCGATCCTCCTGCCGAACGGCCCAATGCCTGCTCGTGCAGAGGAGTATCGAAATAACTTATGCTCACCACAACCGAACAATAATGACTCAACCATTCACTTTTGGTGACGCATGGAATTGGCCCAGATTCGCATGTTCAAGACGGTTGCCGACACCGGCAGCATCGCCCGCGCCGCCCAGGTTCTGCACTGCGTGCCATCCAACATCACTGCCCGGATCAAGGCACTGGAATCGGAACTGGGCACTGAGCTGTTCTTTCGTCAGGGACGCGGTTTGCGCATCAGCCCGGCAGGCGAGATTTTCCTGACCTACGCCGGGCGCATGCTCAGCCTGGCGGACGAAGCCAGGCGCGCGGTGCATCCCGATGCGGCACCGTCCGGCCCCTTGCGCATCGGCGCCATCGAATCCTCGGCCACCTCGCGTTTGCCGCGCCTGCTCGCCAGATTCCATGCGCGCTTCCCGCAGGTCTCCCTTGAGTTGACCACTGGCACCGGGCCGCAATTGCTTGAGGCCACCCTGAACCAGAAACTCGACGGCGCGATCGTCGCCATCGACGTCAAACGTGCGCGCCTCAAGCGCATCTCGATGTACCGCGAAGACCTGGTGCTCATTGCCGCCGAATCCTTGGGCCCGATCAACAGCGCTGCCGACCTGCAGGGCAAATCGATTTTCATGTGGCCGGAAGGCTGCCCGTACCGTGCGGCACTTGAGCGATGGTTGCTCAACCATGGCCAGGCGCATCCGATCATCAGCATTGCCAGCTATGGCACGATTGTCGGCTGCGTGAGCGCAGGCGCGGGCGTCGCGCTGGTGCCCAAAGGCGTCTTCGAGCAGTACCGGAAAGGCTCAGGCTGGGTGGGCTATGAATTCCCTGAGCTGACGTCCATCGACAACCTTTTCTACTGGCACGAAAACGCCGAACACCACCCGGCGAGGGACGCGTTCGTGGAGATGTTGAAAGCGGAATTCAGCACCGTGAGCCCTGACCCCTTCCCGGCCTAAGCCGGTCTCACTTGCGCGGGAATGGTAGAAGGCCAGCCTGCGCGGGCGGTCTCAGGCTGCGTAATTCGCCAGCTTTTGCTGGATGAAATCCAGAAAGCACTGGATTCGCAGCGCCAGTTGCGAGTTGCGGTAATACACCGCGTGAATTGGCTGCCGATAGCCGCTGTTGGATTCCGGCAGGATGACTTTCAGGCGGCCCAGGCGGATGTCTTCGTGGGTCATGAAATGCGACAGACAGACGATCCCTTCACCCGCCAGAGCCAGTTGACGCAGGGTCTCGCCACTGGACGCAGACACCGTCGGCTGGATGAACAACCGATCCCCGTCGGCGTGGCGCAGCGGCCAGTGGTTGAGCGTCTCGGTCTGAGTGAAGCCCAGCAACGAATGCTCGCTCAGCGCCTGAACGCTCTTCGGCGTGCCGTGCTTTTTCAGGTATTCGGGGCTTGCCAGAATATTCAGCGGGCTGGTGCCCAACGCGCGAGCGTGCAGCGTTGAATCTGCCAGCACGCCGATCCTGATCGCAACATCGGTGCTCTGTTCCAGCAGGTCGATGATCAGATCGTTGCTGTTCAGCTCCAGCTGGATATCCGGATACAGCGCCCGAAATTCCCCCACATACGGCACGATGGAATGCAGCATGAAGGGCGACGCCGCATTGATGCGCAAGCGACCCGACGGCGTCTGCTGGCGCAGCGACATCCGCTCTTCCAGCTCTTCCATCTGCCCCAGTATCTGCTTGGCTCGCTCGAGGAAAAACTTGCCTTCTTCGGTCAGGTCCATGCGCCGCGTGGTGCGGTTGATCAAGGTGGTGCCCAGTTTGCTCTCCAACCGCGACAAAGTGCGGCTGATGGCGGAGGGCGTCTGACCGACTTGTTCGGCGGCGGCTGAAATCGAGCCGCTCTCAATCACTGAAACGAACACCTGTAACTCATCGGATCTGGCTTTCACTGTTGACCTCCGCTCAAAACAGCCTGGATATTAGCCCTGTTTCAAGCAAAAGCCACAGACATCGCCGCTGCCGTCCACTGCGCAGAAACGCCCTGAGTGCGCCACCGAATGCGCGGCTGGCCCTGCGCTTGCGGGTCGGTCGTGCCGAGTGGATTGCGCGATGTTCCTCAGACGCCGAACGCCGATGCCAGGTGCGCTTCGTAGCGTTTCACGTCGGCGTCGATCTGCGGCACCTTCATCACGTCGACCGCCAGAAAGGTCGGCAGACCGGTCATGCCCAGAAACTGATTGGCTTTGTGGAACGGGAAGTAAACGGCGTCCACGCCCTTGGCTTCGAAGAAGTCGGTCGGGTCGTCGAACGCTTGCTGCGGCGCGTTCCAGGTCGCCGAAATCATGTACTGCTTGCCGTGCAGCAATCCGCCGCTGCCGTATTTCTGCGAGCTGTCGGAACGGGTGCGGCCGTCGTTCGCGTAGAGGCTGCCATAGCCCTCTGTGAACACCTCGTCGACGTACTTTTTCACCGTCCACGGCGCGCCCATCCACCAGCCCGGCATTTGCCAGACGATGACGTCGGCCCATAGGAATTTCTGCACTTCCTCGGCGACGTCGTAACCCCCGTCGATGAAGGTTTGCTGCACGTCAAAACCTGCGCGATCCATGAACGCCAGGCCCGCGTCGTGCAACGTTGCGTTGTAACGGCCTTCAGAATGTGCGAACTGCTTGCCGCCGTTGATGAACAGAATCTTTTTCATGAAAACCTCGTCGTTGCCCAACCTCAGAATCGCTGAGGAAGCGTCTGAACCGGGCGTCATAAATGGGAATGGACGGCAGGATAACGATGCAGGACGAGACAGAAAAGAGGGTTCGCAGCAAAGCTCATTTGCGCTGAAGTCACGAATGAACGAAGGATTGTTGCCTTAGAATTCGTGCACATCCATTCGAGGACACATCATGAGTGATCTGCACGGGTTCATTCTTCACGCCCAGACAAAACCTGAAAAATCCGCGGAATTCGAAGCGCTGTTCAGCGGCTACGTCGCCGCAAGCCGCAGTGAAGAAGGTTGCATCGAGTACCACATGCTTCGGGATCAGCAGGACCCGACGCTGTTTATCTTCTACGAGATCTGGCAATCGAAGGCCCATCTGGACGTGCACTCGGGGCTGCCGCACATGGCCGAATTCTTCGAGAAGCGCATGGAGTATCTGGCGCGGGATTTTGAAATACGCCGCGTCGAGATGATCAGCCCGTCTTCGGCTGTTCGCTGATCTCTGCTAACCCGCAACGATCAGATGAGCGCCCAGCAGCGCCATGCCGATAAAGAAAACACGCTTGAACAACAGAGCGCTGATGCGTTGGCGCAGCCACTGCCCGAACACCATGCCAAGCAATGCCGGGATCAGCGCCAGCAGCGAAGCGCCCATCTCGGCGCCGCCCACGGCACCGTTCCAGAACAACCCGGCGCCCAACGCCAGAGTGGACACGGTGAACGACAAACCCAGCGCCTGAACCAGCTGATTGCGGTCCAGCCCCAGCCCCTGAATGTAGGGCACGGCTGGAATCACGAAGACGCCGGTGGCCGAGGTGATCAGGCCGGTGACCACGCCACACAGCGGCCCGAGCCATTTCTCTGCGGCAGGCGGCACGTGCAGCGTGGGCAGGAACAACCCGCACAGCGCGTATGCCAGCAGCGCAACGCCCAGCGCTCGGCTCATGCCGTGACCGCTTCCAAGTCCCAGCGCGTACGACCCCACTACCGTGCCGACGACGATCATCAGCAACAGCGGCCAGAGACGTGCGCACAATCCGCGCAGGTGCCCACCCGCCGCCAGTTGCCAGAGATTGGTGAACGTTGAGGGAATCAACAGCAATGCGGCTGCCTGTGTCGGCAACATAGCCACACCCAGCAGCCCCATCGCTACTGTCGGCAAGCCCATGCCGATCACGCCCTTGACCGCACCAGCGAGCAGGAAGGCCACCATGACCAGCAATGACAGGCCCCAACCGATATTTTGATACAGCGCAAGGAATGTATTCATGGGCATAGGGTGAGCGAATCGGGCAGGCGTTTAAATCTGCAATATATTGAGGCAGACTTCGGCGTGGACGTAGGCACACTCCATCTGCTGCCAGGCATTCATCCGCGCACAGGCGAACTGCACCTGAATCTGCTGTGATTCGTCGCACGGCCGACGCCTCTCCGGATGCTCAGGATGTCCGATGTGATCCCTCGCCTACTGAGACTTATCGAGCCGCGCCATGCATTTCGACCTGACCGACCTGAAGCTCTTCCTGCATGTTCTTGATGCGGGCAATATTACCGCCGGTGCGGCTCGCAGCCACCTGTCACTGGCCTCGGCCAGCGCGCGAATTCGCGGGCTGGAAACCTCGCTCGGCGTTGCGCTGCTGGAGCGCGGTCGTCGAGGTGTCACGCCCACCGCGGCAGGCAAGGCGCTGGCTCAGCACGCCCGGCTGATCCTGCAACAGGTCGAGCGCATGCAGGCTGATCTCACCGATTACGCGCAGGGTTTCAAAGGTCAGATACGCCTGTTGTGCAACACCTCGGCGCTGAGCGAGTACCTGCCGGAGCGGCTGGCAGCGTTTCTCGTCAGCCACCCCAACATCGACATCAACGTCGAAGAGCAGCCCAGCCTGCGCATCCTCCACGCAGTGCGCCAGGGCGCGGCGGAGCTGGGCATCATTTCCAATGCCGTCGACGCCAGCGATCTGCAAACCCTGCCCTTCTGTGCCGATCCGTTGATGCTCGTCACGCCCGCCGGGCACCCATTGGCCGGACTGGCGAGCGTGCGTTTCGGGCAAACGCTGGCATACGAATTCGTCGGTCTGGGCGCCAACAGCGCCATGGCCATCTACCTGGAAGAGCAGGCGCTGCATTTGGGTCGTCGGCTGAAAACCCGCGTGCGCGCGGAAAGCTATGACGGCGTGATGCGCATGGTCATGGGTGGCGCGGGGCTGGGCATCGTGCCGCTCGCAGCGGTCGAGCGATTTCAGCAGGCGGGAAAACTCAGCGGCGTTGCGCTGAGCGATGACTGGGCCGATCGCAAGCTGTTGCTCTGCGCGCCAGATTTCAACGCCCTGCCGGAATACGCAAAAGCGCTGGTGCGCACGCTGAGCGGGCAGACTGCGTTTCTGGACACCTCAATGTCGAGCCCAGACAACTGACCGTCGCGGGACCTCCATAAGGTGAGCAGGCGCAACATTCGCCACTCAACCGGAGCTGAAATGAACAAGCCGATCACCGTACTTCGCGACACCACGCCCCTGCCCGTCGTCGACGCCTGCAAATGGGAGCGCATTGGCGGCGACCCGCACACTGTCAACCTCAACGCCTACACCAGCGACGATGGCACAAAGATCATGGGCACCTGGATATGCACGCCAGGCAAGTGGCTGGTCGAGTACGTGAAGTGGGAATACTGCGACTTTCAGGAGGGCTACTGCATCATCACGCCGGAAGGTCAGGCGCCTATTCATCTGAAGGCCGGTGACAAGTTCATCGTCGAGCCCGGCATGAAAGGCACGTGGGAAGTGGTCGAAACCGTGCGCAAGTATTTCGTCTTCGCCTGAAAATACGCCCCGTTCCGCCGACCTCATGAACAGGTCGGCGGCGGGAGTCTCTGCATCCCCGCCTTCGCCAAACGCTGCACCATCCAGCCGCTCTATCGACTTCATAAATGTTTTTGCTGCTCGACTTTTCTCGATAACCGCTAAGATGACAACCGTAATAAATGCCCGAACAACCTCGCGGCATTTGCGATCGCATCCAGGGCTGCTGCACAGGCCCGACCACGGAGCTCATTGTCATGTCTGAAGTCACCCTCTACACCACCAACAGCTGTCCTTACTGTGTCGCCGCCAAGAACCTGCTCAAAGCCAAGGGCGTGGAGTACACCGAGATCAACGTCCAGACGTCGATGGAACAGCGCAACATCATGATGGCGCGCAGCGGCCGTCGCACCGTGCCGCAAATCTTCATCGGCGACCATCATGTCGGTGGCTTCGACGACATGGCGCTGCTTGAGCGCAAAGGCGAACTCAACGCGCTGCTGGCGGGGTAAACGCCCCGTTCGCCAAGCCTCATCTCTGGGAGCGAGCCTGCTCGCCCCGTCGGCGCTCAGGTCGTGAAGATTCACTGGATGTACCGGCCAGTTTGGCCGACGCTGAAGTCGTTCATGAACGTTCCCGCAGCCGCATCCACTTGACGGTGAAATGGCAGGTTTCCATTTCTGCCAAGTGGACTTGCCATTTGTAACATTTCCCCGCAAGCGCGTTTTTCCTAGCATCCTTCGACGTCGTCGACGCCTGGTTCGCCAGCCACCACGTACTTGAGGAGAGAATGCATATGTCTGATGCCACCGAGCGTCTATGGGGCGCGCGCTTCAAATCGGCGCCTGCCGAGGCCATGGCCAACCTGTCGCGCTCGCCCAGCGTTTACTTCCGCATGACGCCGTATGACGTCGCCGGCTCCAAGGCCCACGCCCACGAACTTGAGCGCGCCGGGTTGCTGGACGCTGACGAAACGCAGCGCATCATTGCCGCATTGCAGTCGATCGACGAAGACTTTGCCGCAGGCAGGGTTCAGCCCATTGCCGCTGACGAGGACGTGCACACGTTCATCGAGCGCCTGCTCACCGAACGACTGGGTGCGCTGGGCGGAAAACTGCGCGCCGGACGCTCGCGCAACGATCAGACCGCCAACGACATGCGGCTGTTTCTCAGGGATCAGATTCGCGTGCTGACGCTGTCCATCCTTGATCTGCAGAACGCACTCGTCGAGCAGGCCGAGGCGCACATCGATACCATCGCGCCGGGCTTCACGCATCTGCAACAGGCGCAACCGATTGTCTTCGGTCACCACTTGATGGCCCACGCTCAGGCCATTCACCGCGACCTTCAGCGGCTGCAAGACTGGGACCGACGCTTCAGCCTGTCGCCGCTGGGCGCCGCCGCGCTGGCAGGTTCGGCCATCGCCCGCGACCCGCAGCGCTCGGCGGCGGAGATGGGCTATCAAGGCCCGTGCGAGAACTCCATCGACGCGGTTGCCAGCCGCGATCACGTCGCCGAATTCCTGTTCTGCGCCAGCATGCTGGGGATCAACATTTCGCGCATGGCGGAAGAGTTCTGCGTCTGGACATCGCGGCAATTTCGCTGGGTCGAACTCGACGATGCCTACGCCACGGGCAGCTCGATCATGCCGCAGAAGAAAAACCCGGACATCGCCGAACTGGCGCGCGGCAAGTCGGGCCGGCTGATCGGCTCGCTGACCGCCATCCTGTCGGTTCTCAAGGCTCAGCCGCTGTCCTACAACCGTGACCTGAGCGAGGACAAACACGCCATATTCGATGCCGTGGACACCTTGAATCTGGTGTTGCCAGCGTTCGCCGGGATGGTCCGTACGATGAAGGTGCGCAAGGAAGAGTTGCTGCGTCAGGCGCCACTGGGATTCACCCTGGCGACCGAGGTTGCTGATTGGCTGGCCGTGCGTGGCGTACCGTTCAAGGAGGCTCACGAGATCACCGGGCAACTGGTGCAGCTGTGCGAAGCGCAAGACATCGGCCTGGAAGACCTGACACCGGAAATGCTGGCGCAGACCGATGCACGTCTGACCCCGGAGGTGCTGGAAGCCCTGACGCTGGAGGCGGCATTGACCGCGCGCAATGGCTGGGGCGGCACGTCACCGGTGCGAGTGTCCGAACAGATCCAGCGCTTCAAGCAGCATCTGACGAGCCACGAACAGTGGGCCAAGGACTACAGCGGCCCGCGCGGCTGATCAAATCTGACAGGGCACAGGTTTTTACGACGACTGCGTCGCCGATCGCGGAACAAGCCACGCTCCCACAGGTTTTGCGTCACGTCTTCGCGAGCAAGCGGCCCACGGGTAGTGCGCTTGACACCAATTCTGGCAACGCCACAAATCCCTTGTAGGAGCGTGGCTTGCCCGCGATCTGGCGCGAAGCGGCAGCAGAATCGGGTAACGCGTTACATCAGGCAAACCGCATAGCCCGGATTCACGACGACTGCGTCGCCGATCGCGGGACAAGCCACGCTCCCACAGGTTTTGCGTCACGTCTTCGCGAACAAGCTGGCCCACAAGTTCTGCGCTCGACACAAATTCTGACAACGCCACAAACCCCTTGTAGGAGCGTGGCTTGCCCGCGATCTGGCGCGAAGCGGCAGCAGAATCGGATGACGCGGTGCATCAGGCAGACCGCATAGCCCGGGATTCACGACGACTGCGTCGCCGATCGCGGGACAAGCCACGCTCCCACAGGTTTTGCGCTCGACACAAAACCTGACAACGCCACAATCCCTTGTAGGAGCGCGGCTTGCCCGCGATCTGGCGCGCAGCGGCAGCAGAATCGGATGACACAGTTAGTACGCTCGACACAAATTCTGGCAACGCCACAAATCCCTTGTAGGAGCGTGGCTTGCCCGCGATCTGGCGCGCAGCGGCAGCAGAATCGGGTAACGCGGTGCATCAGGCAGACTGCATAGCCCCGACTCACGACGACTGCGTCGCCGATCGCGAGCAAGCTCACTCCCACAAGTTCTGCGTCACGTCTTCGCGAGCAAGCGGCCCACAGGTTTTACGCCACGTCTTCGCGGGCAATCTCCCATCCGATACCCATCAGCCCTTCTTGATGTACGCCTCGACCACCGCCGAGAAATCCTTGCCGCCATCGCCGCGTAAACTCATCGCCTGATACAACTGCTGCGCGATGGCTCCCAGAATGACGGGCTGGCGGGCGACCCTCGCCGCTTCGGTGGCGAGGCCCAGGTCCTTGAGCATCAGCTCGGCGCCGAAGCCACCGGTATACCCTCGCGAGGCCGGGGCGGTTTCGACAATCCCGGGCCACGGGTTATACATTTCCGAACTCCAGCAACGCCCGGTGGAACTGTTGATGATGTTGGCCAGAATCGCCGTGTCGATGCCCAGTCGATCCCCCAGGGCCATGGCTTCGGCAACGCCAATCATGGAAATGCCCAAGAGCATGTTGTTGCAGATTTTGGCGATCTGCCCGGTGCCGACCTCGCCGCAGTGCACGATGTTGCGCCCCATCTGCGCGAGAATGGGCTTGAGCACGGTGAAGTGCTCAAGACTGGCGCCCACCATGAACGTCAGCGTCCCGGCCTGGGCGCCACCGGTCCCGCCCGACACAGGTGCATCGCCGACGACCACGCCTTGTCTGGCCGCCGCGGCGGCGACGTCCCGAATGGTCTGTGGATCGATCGTGCTGCAATCGACGGCGGGAACGCCGGAAGCGATCCCGGCCAGCACGCCATCGTCGTTGAGGTAAACAGCCCGCACATGAACCGCGGCGGGCAGCATGGTGATCACCAGTTCCGCGCCTTGTGCCGCGTGTTTCGGCGACTCGCTGATGCGACTGCCCAGCTCGGCGAGCTCCGCCAGCACCTGGGTGTTAAGGTCAAACAGGTGCAATTGATGACCGGCCCGAATCAGGTTCCGCGCCATAGGCGCGCCCATGTTGCCCAGACCGATGAATGCGATTTTCATGGTGTCATTCCTTTTTCAGATTCAGCTCTGCGTGTGAATCACCTTGCCCGCGCCACTGCGCCAGCCGCGTGACACCGATCGCCGTGGGGGCGAGCCTGGTCAGGGCCGCGTCCGGATGAAGACGTTTGCCCGGACACCGCCGCGCTGTCGGCTGACAGAACGATTCGCGAGCCAGCTCGCCCCTACACGATCAAGTCGCAGCACCAGACTCAGCGCAAGTTGATCGTCGTGTTCACGCCGTCATTCACGCTGTCGTCGTCGAACCAACGGCTGGTGACGGTCTTGGTCTGAGTGTAGAACTGCACCACCTGTTTGCCGTACGGACCGAGATCGCCGAGTTTGGAGCCCCGCGAGCCCGTGAAGCTGAAGAACGGAACAGGCACAGGGATGGGAATGTTGATGCCGACCTGACCGATGTCGATTTCATTCTGGAATTTACGCGCCGCTGCGCCGCTCTGGGTGAACAGACCGACGCCGTTGCCGAACGGATTGGCGTTGACCAGCTCGATCGCCTGATCCAGCGTGTCGACCTCCAGCACGACCAGCACGGGCCCGAAGATTTCCTGGGTGTATATCTGCATCTGAGTGGTCACGCCGGTGAACAGCGTGGGGCCGACGAAGTTGCCGTTTTCGTAGCCCGCGACCTTGATGTCACGGCCGTCGAGCTCGAGGGTGGCGCCCTCTTTCACGCCGCTTTCGATCAGATCGAGAATCCGCTGTCTGGCGCGCCGGGAGATGACCGGTCCGACGTCGGTGCCAGGCTCGCTCCCTGCATTGACCTTGAGCTTCTGCGCCAGCGCCTTGAGGTCGGGAATCCACTGTTTCGACGCCCCGACCATCACCACCACCGACGTTGCCATGCAGCGCTGGCCAGCGGCGCCGAAACCTGCGCCCACCAGCGCGTTGAGGGTCTGCTCGCGATTGGCATCGGGCAGGACGACCGCGTGGTTCTTGGCGCCCATCATCGATTGCACGCGCTTGCCATGCCGACCGGCCAGTTCATACACATGGGTGCCGACAGCGGTCGAACCGACGAAGGAAATTGCCTTGATGTCCTTGTGCGTACAGATCGCGTCGACCACCTCCTTGCCGCCATGAACCACATTGAGCACGCCGGCGGGCACACCTGCTTCTACCGCCAGCTCTACCAGCAACATGGTCGACATCGGGTCCTGCTCTGACGGTTTGAGCACGAAGGTGTTGCCGCACGCAATGGCCATCGGAAACATCCACAGCGGAATCATCGCCGGGAAGTTGAACGGCGTGATGCCCGCGCAAACGCCGATGGGCTGGCGCAGCGTGTACGTGTCGACGCCGCCCGCCACGTTTTCGGCAAACTCACCCATCTGCAGCGTGCCGATCGAACACGCGTGCTCGACCACTTCCAGGCCGCGGAAAATGTCGCCTTCGGCATCCGCGAGGGTCTTGCCCTGCTCGGCACTGAGTACCTCGGCAATGCGTTTGGAGTGCTCGCGGATCAGCGCTTGAAGCTTGAGCATGATGCGCATGCGTGCGCCGATCGGCGTGTCGCGCCAGGTCTTGAAAGCCTTCTGCGCGGCGGCCACGGCGGCATCGACTTCAGCGCCAGTGGCGAAAGGCACTTGGGCCAGGACTTGCTGGGTCGCCGGATTGATCACATCGAGCCAATCGCCGGTCTGCGATTCAACCCACTCGCCATCGATCAGCATGTTTACGCGGGCCACGTCGGTCGGGCTCCGGGCAGGTGAAACGTTGCCAAGTGATACGTTCATTTCAGAATGCTCCATTCGAGCGGCGGCCTTGCTCGACCGCCGAAAGCTCATGATTCAGGCCGAGGGGGTGCGAACCGGATCGCGCTTCATCAACGCGGTGCAGACCAGCGCAATCAGCGCCATTGCGATCAGGTAAGCGATCACGTAATGCGGCTCACCGCCGCCCATGGCCAGCAATTGCGTGGCGATCATCGGCGCAAAGCCGCCGCCCAATACGCCGGCCAGTTGCACCGACACCGAGATGCCGCTGTAGCGGATCTGCGCAGGGAACTGGCGGGCGAACAACAGCGATTCCGGCGCGTACAGGATCGGAAAGACCACACCGACCGCGAGCACCATCGCCCACCAGACAAGCACAGGGTCGCGGGTGCCCAGCATGGCGAAGAAGGGGTAGACAAACGCGCAGAGCAGCAACAGGCCGGCGAAATACAGGCGCTTCTGCCCAACCCGGTCAGAAATGTGTCCGCACAACGGCATGGTCACCAGCGACAGCGCAGCACCTGCGGTAATCGCGCCCAGCACGTCGGCGCGGGGAATCTGCAACTGGTTGGCGGCGTAAGCGAGGGCGAAGGTCACCGACATATAGAACCAGGCGTTCTCGGCCGTGCGCGCACCGATGATCGTCAGGGTTTCTCTGGGGTGATCGCGAAATACCTTGAACAGCGGCACCTTGACCGAGACGTTATCCTTTTTCAGTTTCTCGAAATCAGGTGATTCGGGGACCTTGAGGCGAATCAGCCAACCCACGCCCAGCAGCACGACGCTGGCCAGAAACGGGATGCGCCAGCCCCAGCTGAGCATGTCCGCTTCGGGCAGTCTGGCGACCATCGCCATCGCCAGCGAAGCCAGCACCAGTCCGGCGCCCACTCCAGTTTGCGGCAGGCTGCCATAGAAGCCTTTCTTGCCCTCGGGCGCATGCTCGACGGCCATCAGCACCGCCCCGCCCCATTCGCCTCCAACCGCCATCCCCTGCAGAAACCGCATCGCCACCAGGATGACCGCTGCCCAATAGCCAATCTGCTGATACGTGGGAATCAGGCCGATGATGATCGTGGGAATCCCCATCAGCATCAGGGTGAACAGCAGCATCGACTTGCGGCCGATCTTGTCGCCGAAGTGGCCGAACACGATGCCGCCCAACGGCCGCCCGAGAAAACCCACCGCGTAGGTGGCGAAAGCGGCGAGCACGCCGATGATGGGGTCCAGTGCGGGAAAGAAAATCTTGTTGAAAATGAGCGCGGCGGCAGTGCCGTAGAGGAAAAAGTCGTACCACTCGATGGTCGTGCCGGCCATGCTCGCGGCGCCGGCAAGCCGGTAGGATTTAGCGTGACGGGTGGCCGTGCCGGCAGCGAGTGCGCCGGTGTCCGCCGTTATAGCGTTCTTCATAAACTCCTCCGCTTATTTATTGTTGTGCAGGGTGTTATGGCGTTGGGTTGTTGCGATTTTGAGTGGGGCGCTTGTCTCCGCATTTCTGATGACGACTGTTGGAGCGCGTGCCCGCGAATGATGTCTGCCAGAAACGAATTCAGCGGCTGACATTCCGTATTCGCGGACAAACGCGCTTCACAACGCCTGTGTCTTGCCGGTATCAGTGCAAGCGCTGTTGGCTTGGATTGCACCTTGCTTCGGAGTATAGATGTGCAAACTTCTAACAAGAACGCACATAAAAGCAGGTTCAACATGCAAAAAAACATCACGTCCCTGAGCGCGTTGAACTGGGATGACTTGAAGTTTTTTCTGGAGGTTGCACGCACGCGCAAAGCCAGTTCCGCAGCGAAACGCCTGGCGGTGGACTACACCACCGTGTCGCGACGGATCAGCTCACTGGAGGCCTCGCTCGGCACGCTGCTGTTCGAAAGTCGCGTAACAATGGCTTCGTGTTGACCCCTGAAGGCCAGCGTCTCTTAGGCTCAGCGGAGTCCATCGAAAGTACGCTGCACATCGCCTGCGAACAGGTTTCCGGCTCGGGCGTGGCCCTCTCAGGTCATGTGCGCATGGGCTGTACCGAAGGTTTCGGGAGCTTTTTCATCACGCCGCAGCTGAGCCACTTCACGGACCATTACCCGGCCATCTCGGTCGACATCCTGCCGCTGCCGCACTTCATCAGCCTGTCCAAGCGCGAGGCCGACATCGTCATCGCGCTTGAGCGTCCGGAACACGGCCCCTACGTGTGCTGCAAACTGTGCGACTACACCCTGCGGCTGTATGCGACCCAGAATTATCTGGACAGCCACGCGCCCATAAATACGGCCGAAGACCTCGCCAATCATCCGTTTATCAGCTACGTCGATGACCTGGCGTTCAGCTCGGAGCTGCTGTACTTGAGCAACCTGCTGCCTGGGGCCCAGGCCCATCTGCGCAGCACCAGCGTCATTGCTCAGTACGTCGCTGCGCTGCAGGGCCGGGCGCTGGCGATCCTGCCGTGTTTCCTCGCCGCCCAGGACCCACGCCTGCTGCCGGTACTGGAAAGCGAAGTGAACATCACACGTCAATTCTGGATGTATTGCCGCGAAGACCTGCGCAAGCTCAAGCGGATTACCCTGCTCTGGGATTACATCCGCGCGACCACCGAGCAGAATCAGGCGTTCTTGCGGGGGCATAGCCGGGCGATGACGTTTATCGACTAATTTGCAGGGTCTGGGCCGCATCACGGCAGGTCTGGACTGGCCCTCGCCGGCATAGTTTAGAAATCTCTGAACTATGCATTTGAGCTTTCCTATTCTTTCCGTTCATCGGCCGATTCTAAGATCGCCTCCAATAAAGGAGCCCGTCCAGTAGAGACACGGCCCGAAGATTGCCTTTTCTGATGTGACTGCCGCTGTACCCGTTTCGGCCCGTGTGCCGTGGCGACGCTATGTCATGTGTCAGTCGCAAGACGCAATCTTTGGGGACGTTCGATGAAACTGGAAATCTTCCGCACGATGTGGGGCTACACCGCCAGCAAGGCTCAAGCGCTGGATGAACTGCTGGAGGCCGGGTTCGACGGCATGGAAGCGCGCCTGCCGCTGACGCCTGTCGAGCGGGCCGAATTCGGCGCCTTTCTGCGCGCCAACCAGCTGCCCTACATCGCGACCGTCTTCACCGCCTACGACGTCCTGCCCGAACAATCGGCCACCACGGCCGAGCATCTCACCGATCTGGAAAAGAAACTCGACTGGTCCACGGAGCTGAATCCGCGTTTCGTCAACGTGCTGGCCGGCAACGACCGCTGGCAGTTGCCCCAGCAAGTCGACTTCTTCGGCCAGGCGCTGGAGCTGGCGCGCAAACATGGGCAGACGGTCACCTTCGAAACCCACCGCGCCCGCTCGCTGTTCAACCCGTGGGTGACGCTGGAACTGATCCGTCAGTTGCCGGACCTGCGCTTCACCAGCGACATCAGCCACTGGATCGTAACGTGCGAGCGCCTGCTCGATGATCCCGAAGATGATCTGAGCGCCTTCGTCGAGCGCGTCCATCACATTCAGGCTCGCGTCGGTTACGACCAGGGCCCGCAAGTTCCGCATCCCGCCGGGCCGGAGCGCGCCCGGGAACTGGCCTTCCATCAGCAGCACTGGGAAGCCGTCTGGAAATCCCAGCAAGCGCGCGGCTACCAGGTCACGACCCTGACCCCGGAATTCGGCGCGGACGGCTATCTGCATCACTTGCCTTTCACCAACGTCCCGGTGGCCGATCTGTGGTCGCTGAACGTGTGGATGGGCCAGGCCGAGCGCGAACACTTTCAGCGCTTCACTCACACAACAAGCCGATAAGGAGCGTTTCGCCATGCCGGATCAGCCTCAAGCGACGACCCCGAAAGTCGCCAACTTCAACAGCATCCCGGTGGTCGACATCGCCGGTCTGTTCAGTGCGGACATCACCCGGCGTCAGGCCGTGGCCGATGAGCTGGGCAAGGCCGCGCGCGAGGTGGGCTTTCTGTACATCAAGAACCACGGCATCGAGCAATCGCTGATCGACGGCCTGCGTCAGGCCGCGAAAGACCTTTTCGCCCAGTCACTGGCGTACAAGATGCAGCATTACATCGGCACGTCGCGCAGCCATAAGGGCTTTGTGCCCGAGGGCGAAGAGGTGTACGCCAAAGGCAAGCCGGATCACAAGGAGGCTTTCGACATCGGCTTCGAGGTCGGCGACGACGATCCGCTGGTGATCGCCAAAACCCCGCTGATCGGCGCCAACGAATGGCCGGACCTGCCGGGTTTCCGTCCCGCCGTCGAAGCGTATTACGCGGCCGTGTTCGCGCTGGGACGTCGGCTGTTCGACGGGTTCGCACTCGCGCTGGGGCTTGAAGAAGGCTATTTCGAGGCGATGGTGACGCGCCCTCCTTCCAAACTTCGACTGATTCACTATCCCTTCGACGACGCCGCGCAAGACGCGCCCGGTATTGGTGCACACACCGATTACGAGTGCTTCACCATGCTGCTGGCCGACAAGCCCGGCCTTGAGGTAATGAACGATCTTAGTCAGTGGATCGACGCACCACCTGTCGACGGCGCGTTTGTGGTCAACATCGGCGACATGCTTGAGGTGATGACCGCTGGTACGTTCGTTGCTACGGCTCATCGGGTACGCACCGTCAGCGAAGAGCGCTATTCATTTCCGCTCTTCTTCGCCTGTGACTTCCACACCCAGATCAAGCCATTGCCTGCCTTTGTAAACGAGGGGGTCGGCAATGGAAGCACCGAATACGAAGCGATCACCATCGGCGAACACATGTTCGGCCAGGCGCTGCAGACCTATCAATACCTGCGGCGCAAGGTCGAGAGCGGCGAGCTCAAGCTGTACGAAAAGGCGCGCAAGCCATCGAGCTTCGGCTACCTGAAGAATCAGGCACAGGACGCGTCCTGATGCTCAACAAGCTGTCAACACACACCGTGCCTTACCTTCCTGACGTGGAGTCACCGACGATGCGCAACACTTTGAACACTGCTGTCCGCTTGACCGTTCTGGCCAGTGCCGTGCTTGGCGCGAGCGTTTTCGGGACATTGGCTCACGCCGCCACCACCGTGACACCCGGCCAGTTCAAAGTCGGCATGGAAATCACCTATCCGCCGTTTGAATCCTACGACGAGAAGAAAAACGTCGTCGGTGCCGACCCGGACCTGTCGCGCCTGCTGGCCAAGCACATGGACCTCAAGCCAGAGTTCGTCGACACCAAATTCTCCAGCCTGATCCTGAGCCTCAACGCCGGTCACTACGATGCCATCATCTCCGGGATGTACATCACGCCCGAGCGTCAGACCCAGGCGCAAACCATCGCCTACGCCAAGACCGGCGCCGCGATCATGGTGCTCAAGGACAGCCCCGTTAAACCCAAGGTGCCGGAGGACCTCTGCGGACTGAAAGTCGGTCTGGAAAAAGGCACCACCTGGGTCGCCCAGTTCAACAAGCTATCCACCGAATATTGCGTGCCGAACAACAAGGGCGCGATCTCGGTGAGTGAGTTCCCGTCCGCCCCTGAAGTGACCCAGGCGCTGCTCTCCGGCAACGTTCAGGCGCAAGTAGAGATCGACGGCGCCGCCGGCATGATCGCCGAGCGCACCAAAGGCCGCGTGGTGGTCAGCACCGAGCACTCGATTTACCAGCAGACCTTGGGCATCTATGTGAAGAAAGGCAATGACGAGCTGTATCAGGCACTGCTCAAAGCCTTCGAAGAAACCAAGAAATCCGGTGAATACGCAGCGCTGCTGAAGAAGTACAACCTGGAAGAGCCAAGCAATTAAGGGCTGACGCTTAACCCCTGTAGGAGTGAGCTTGCTCGCGATGGCGCTTGGTCAGACATATCAATGTTGACTGATTCAACGCCATCGCGAGCAAGCTCACTCCTACAGAAATCGCTCTGGATAGAGATTTCCCCGCTGGGCCCGGCCCCGCTGAGGTGTGTGTATGCAATTCGAATGGTCCTACTTTTTTTCTCTCTTCTCGGTCTCGGACTTCTGGGAATCCTGCATCACCGTCATTGAGCTCAGTGCGCTGGGCTGGTTCATCGGCATGCTGTTGGGGTTTCTGCTAGCCTCGGCCAAGCTGTCGACCGCGCGCTGGATCAGCGTGCCTGCGTCCATTTATATCTGGTTCTTCCGCAGCGTTCCGTTGCTGGTGCTGGTGGTATTCACTTACAACCTGCCGCAGATGTTTCCGATCACCCGCGACGTGCTGTCTAACCCGTTCTATTCCGGCCTGCTGGCGTTGGTGGTCACTGAAGCGGCCTACATGGCGGAAATCCACCGGGGCGGGTTGATCTCGGTCGCCAAGGGCCAGAAAGAAGCAGGCCGGGCGTTGGGCGTCGGCCTGATCGGCATGCAGCGTCTGATCGTGATCCCACAGGCGTTCCGTATTTCCCTGCCGACCCTCATCAATGAATACATCACCGTGGTGAAACTCACCTCGCTGGTGTCAGTGATTTCCCTGACCGAGTTGCTCACCGTTGGCCAGCGGCTGTATGCGCAAAACTTCCTGGTCATGGAAACGCTGTCGGCGGTCGCGGTGTATTACGTGATGATCGTGACCGTGTTCGGCTGGCTGTTTCACTGGCTCGAACAGCACCTGGAACTGAATAACCGCAAGCCACAGACGCTGGATGACGCGGACCTCACACGCTTGCGTGCAAGCCTGGTGGCCCAGCCGGCCAAAGTGCGCCAGGCCGATACCGGCCCAGGTTCCGCCCCGGCCTTGCAGCTGGTGAACATCCATAAACGTTACGGGCAGCATGAAGTGCTCAAGGGCATCAATCTGGACGTGAACGCTGGCGAGGTGATTTCCATCATCGGCCCGTCTGGCTCCGGCAAGACTTCCTTGATTCGCACCATCAACAGCCTGGAAACCATCGACAAGGGCGAGATCATCCTTTTCGGTGAGGGGTTCATCCACGCCGGCGACAGCCCGAACGCCCCACAGATCCGCCGTGGCGTGCAACGCATCGGGATGGTCTTCCAGAACTTCAACCTGTTTCCCCATCGCACCATTCTCGACAACGTGACCCTGGCGCCGCGCTATCACGGCCGCGACAAAGGCATCAGCGAACAAAGCGCCCACGCGCTGCTCGACAAGGTCGGCCTGCTGGCGCACGCGCAGAAATATCCGCATCAACTCTCGGGCGGCCAGCAACAACGCGTGGCGATCGCGCGTGCCTTGGCGATGGATCCGCAGATCATGCTGTTCGACGAACCCACCTCCGCGCTGGACCCTGAGCTGGTCGGCGACGTGCTGAAGGTCATCGGCGACCTGGCGAAAGAGGGCATGACCATGCTCATCGTCACCCACGAAATGGACTTCGCCTTGTCGATCTCCGATCGAGTGATTTTCATGGAGAACGGCGTCGTGCAAGTCGACGCGGCGCCGCAGACCATCCTCGCCGATCAGTGCGGCGAGCGGGTGCGCAGGTTCATGGGTCTGGACGGCACACTCAATCAGCAGGCGCCCGTGCGCAAGGAGGCCTGAGCGACTATCGTCGAGCATTCACGATACAAGCATCTTGCCGCCGGGAGTCTGAAATGGACCGTTATCAACCGCTCAACTGCGATCTCTATGATTACCTTGAGATCGCCTGCATGCACGGCTATCGGCTGAAGGTCGAGCTGGTCGATGGCGCGACCTTCGAGGCTCGGCCCACCACCACCCGAACGGCGCCGAGCAAGGAAGAATTCCTGCAATTCGCCGACGGTCTCGACGAGGTACGCCTCGACCAACTGGCCGCCATCACCCCGCTGAATGAAGGCGCCAGCTTCGGGCGTGTCGAGTTGGGCAATGCGTTTTGCTCAAGCTGAACGCACACTTCAGAACACCTCGATCCCTGCGGGAGCGAGCTTGCTCGCGATCGGCGACGCAGTCGTCTTGAACCTGGGCTACGCGGTCTGCCTGATGCGCCGCGTCATCCGATTCTGCTGCCGCTGCGCGCCAGATCGCGGGCAAGCCACGCTCCCACAAGGGATTCGTGGCGTTGTCAGAATTGGTGTCAAAGCACTACCTGTGGGCCAGCTTGCTCGCGAAGACGTGACGCAGAACTTGTGGGAGTGAGCTTGCTCTCGATCGGCGACGCAGTCGTCGTGAATCCGGGCTACGCGGTCTGCCTGATGCGCCGCGTCATCCGATTCTGCTGCCGCTGCGCGCCAGATCGCGGGCAAGCCACGCTCCTACAAGGGATTTGCGGCGTTGCCAGAATTTGCGTCAAAGCACTACCTGTGGGCCAGCTTGCTCGCGAAGACGTGACGCAGAACTTGTGGGAGCGTGGCTTGTCCCGCGATCGGCGACGCAGTCGTCGTGAATCCGGGCTATGCGGTCTGCCTGATGCACCGCGTTACCCGATTCTGCTGCCGCTGCGCGCCAGATCGCATTGCTCATGCAGGTATCCCGAAGAGGGTGCCTTACAACGCCAGCATCAACCCGCTCAGGCGCTTGACCTTGCGCCGCAAGGCCTCTTCGAAGACGCCGTGACGCGGCTCGATCAGGCTGAACCAGTTCTTCGCCCGCGTGATGCCGGTGTAGATCAACTCCTTGGTCAGTACCGGGTTCAGCGCCTCGGGCAGGATCAGCGCGGTGTGGGCAAATTCTGAACCCTGGGATTTGTGTACCGTCATCGCATACACCGTTTCCACATCGTTGAGTCGGCTCGGCAGCACAAAGCGCACGCCACCGGCGCCGTCATTGCGCGGGAACGCCACGCGAAGCGCCTGACGATTCTCCTCGGGTGCACCCTCGGGCAGCCGCAGCGCGATACCGATGTCGCCGTTCATCAAGCCCAGGCCGTAATCGTTGCGCGTCATCAACACCGGACGGCCTTCGTACCATTGCTGATCGCTCTCGATCAGTTGGGCGGCAAACAACGTTTGCGTGATGCGTTGATTCAGCCCTTCGACGCCCCAAGGCCCTTTACGCACGGCACAGAGCAGCTGAAACGCATCGAAGGCAGTCAACACCTGGCGCGCCCACTCGACACAGCGAGGGTCGTCGATCGAGGTCAGATCCTGCGGCCGCTGCGCGTGCATCACGGCCAGATAATGGCGATAGCCTTGCGGCCCATTGCCGTGGCCGTCGAGCAACAGGCGCGACAACGCACGGTCATGCTCGCCCTTGAGCGCCAATGAATACAGGTCCTTGTAGCCACCATTGAGCAGAATCGCACGGGCGTCCTGATCCTGTTGCTGATTGACCAGTCTGGCGAGTTGACCAATGCCGCTGCCTGCAACGAAACGGCGGGAATGGCGCAACATCACCACTTGTTGAGCGAGTGCGTGTTGCACGTCGTCGCCCTGCTGCAAGCCGCTTCTGCTCAGGTCCTCACCACTGACCGACTCCAGCCACGCCTGCGTCTGCGGGCTGTACATTCCCGCTTCGGCGTCGCGGCACAAATCGCCCAGCACGGCACCGGCTTCGACCGAGGCAAGCTGATCCTTGTCGCCGAGCAGCACCATGCGCGCATGTGGCGGCAGGGCGTCCAGCAGATTGGCCATCATTTCCAGATCGATCATCGACGCCTCATCGACCACCAGCACATCCAGCGGCAGCGGATTGCCGGCGTGATGAAGGAAATGCCGCGTGCCGGGACGACTGCCCAGCAAACGGTGAACGGTGGTCACATCGCTGGGGATTTTCTGCCGCACCGCTTCGGCCACTTGCAGCGACTGAACCTGATGGCTGATCGACTCGGTCAACCGCGCGGCCGCCTTGCCGGTCGGCGCTGCCAGACGAATGCGCAAGGGCTTGCCGCTCTCCACTGCCGGCGACTGGAGCAGCGCAAGCAGGCGAACGACGGTGGTGGTTTTCCCGGTTCCCGGGCCACCGGTGATGATGCTGAACGCGCCGCGCGTCGCCAGCGCGCAGGCCAGTTTCTGCCAGTCGATCAAGGCGTCGGCGGCATGATTCGCCGCACCGAACAACGCGTCCAGACGCTGGGCAAGATCAACTGGTGCAGGTTCGGCCTGCGCCAGACGACGATGCAGCGCCGCGTCGATCCTGCGCTCATAGGTCCAATAGCGGCGCAAATACAGACGCCGATCGGATAACACCAAGGGTTTCTGCGCGGCGGCATCGGAACGATCGTCAGCCAGGGCAACCAGCTTGCTGCCGGCGAGAGCCTGACACCAGGTCGCGCCATCCAGCGCTTTGAGCAGCGTCGAGGGCAGCAGCATCGGCGTCGACAACACATCGCCTTCCGGCGGCAGCGACAGTGCGAAGTCCGGTTCCTTGAGCGTCTCGTGCAGGTCCAGACACACATGGCCGTGGCCTAACTGATGACTCGTGAGCGCCGCGGCCAACAGCACCAGCGAGTCCGCCGCCGGATCCAGATCGGCCAGAAACGCCACGAACGCCTTGTCCAGCGCGCGCAGCCAGCCGCGCTCGACCCAGCGCTCGAGTAACAACAACAGATCCTCGACGCGGCTCAGTGGTTTGAGCGACGCGAGGCTGTCGGCATCCAGCGCGGTGGGCAGCAGATGGGCAAACGTGCGGTTCATGCGAATTCTCCAGACAGCACATCGTCTTCAAGGGCGGCGCGTCCCTGAAACAGCCGGTCAAGCCCTTCGATCAGTTCGCGCGGCGGGCGGGTAAACCAGGCGCCTTGACTGGCTGCAAGACTGCCGCGCACAAACAGGTACACCGCGCCGCCCATGTGCAGGTCGTAGTCATAATCGGCCAACCGCGCCTTGAGCTGACGATGCAACGCCAACAGATAAAGCACGTACTGCAGGTCGTAGCGGTTTTCCAGAATCGCGCTTTCCATCGCCGCAGCGGTGTACGCATCGTCGTCGACGCCCAGCCAGTTGGATTTGTAATCAGCCACGTAATAGCGGCCTTGATGCTCGAACGTAAGGTCGATGAAGCCCTTGAACATGCCGTTCAGTGACACCGTCTCCGCCGCCGCGCGAGGAGCGCCGTCATGGGTATAGCGGCGCACCAGCGCATCCAGCCGCGCCACGTCGACTTTCGAGCAGGCGAGCCAGAACTCCATTTCCACCCGATACTGGTTCGGCTGATCCAACTGGCTCAGGGCGACCGGCTGATCAGCCTCACCCAGACGCAGCGGCATGCTCAGCAAATGCTTGAGCCAGTCAGTCAGCGTATTGATCCAGCCTTTCCAGTCACGTCGGTTACAGCGCTGGGCAACGACCTTTTCCAGCGCCTGAGGGTCCGCCGCGGCGTCGGCGAAACCTTTCTCGCCGGCCCATTCCAGCAAACCGTGCAGGAAGGTGCCGGGATTGGGCCCACGGGGAAACCGATGAATGTCGCCGCCACTGGCTGGCGTTTCACGCGGGGCGTCGGGATCGAGTCGCTCGTCATCGAACAGCTTCTGCGCTTGCGGGCTGTCGGGCGATTGATCGCCGCTGTCGGTGATGATGTCGCCAATGCGCAGCGCACTGTAGGACGCAATCCACCAGTTCTCTCGGGCACTGCGTCGAGGCAGGCGCGGTTTGCTCAACGCGGCTTCGCTGCGCGGCGCACTAAAGGTTTCGGCGGTCGGTTCAGGCATCGGCTCGACATGCACCGTCGGCTGATTTTCGGCCAGCGACCGCAGCCACGAACCAAGCCCGGCCGACTCAGCCAACGGCTCGCCGCCGCCCAGCAGATAACCCAGCGCCGAACGATGCAGAATCGAGCCATTGGCATTGCCGCGCTTGAGGTCGGCGACGCCCAGCCAACACGCGTGCTGGGCCCGCGTCAGTGCCACATACAGCAGGCGCAGATCCTCGGCCAGACGCTCCTCGTCAGCCTGCTCGATCAACGCGGCCGTCGGCTTGAGGCTGATCTGCGCATGCCCGTCGGCGTCATGAAAGTGCAGCGGCAGGCGACTGCCATCGACCGGTTTGGTCGAACAAATGAATGGCAGGAACACCAATGGGTATTCCAGGCCTTTGGACTTGTGGATGGTGACAACCTTCACCAGTTGCTCGTCGCTCTCCAGACGCAGTATCTGCTCTTCTCCAGCCTGACCGGACAACGCCAGATGTTCGCCCAGATGGCGGATCAGCGCCTGTTCGCCGTCGAGTTCAGCGGCGGCCTGCTGCATCAGCTCGGACAAGTGCAACAAGTTGGTCAGCACTCGCTCGCCATCGCTGCGCTGGACCAGCGCTTGAGGCAGTTTGAAGTCGTGAAGCAGACGCCGCAGCATCGGCAACACCCCTTGCGTGCGCCAGATTCGCCGGTAGTCGCGGAACTGCATGACGCGGTTTTCCCACGCCAGTTCGTCCTGGTTGAGCAGCTCCAGTTCCGCCAGCGGCAGATCAAGCGTGATGCAGGCCAACGCAGCGCGCAGCGTACGCTCGGCGTCCGGCTCGGCGCAGGCTTTGAGCCAGGCCAGGAGATCGTGAGCTTCCTGAGCGGCGAACACCGAGTCCTTGTCGGACAGATAGACGCTGCGAACCCCTCGCGCGGACAGCTCGCCGCGCACCGCCTGGGCCTCTTTGCCATCGCGCACCAGAATCGCGATGTCCGCAGGCAACACACCCTTCAACGCCTCGCCAGTCCTGGCAAATCCGGCGCGGCCCTGTTGACCGGCATTGAGCAGGCGCACGATCGCGCTCGCGCAGCTTGCCGCCATCTGCTGCCGATAAACTGCGCCGGAAACCGGTTGATCGCTCTCCAGTTGCCAGACATTCAGCGCCGCAACGACGCTGTCATCGAGCTGAAAAACCTCTTTGCGGCCTTGCGAATCCACTGCCTGGAACGGCACCGGATTGTCGTGCGCACGGCGAAACAGAAAAGCTCCACGGCCGCTGACGCTTTGCTCCGCACGGGCGAACACATGGTTCACCGCCTCAACCATCGCGTGGCTGGAGCGGTAGTTGGTACCGAGCGTGTGCAAGCGCCCCGCGGTCGCATAGCGCGCACGCAGGTAGGTGTAGATATCGGCGCCACGAAACGCGTAGATCGCCTGTTTAGGATCGCCGATCAGGAACAGTCCGGTGCTTTCGTCGTTGGCTTCCAGGCGATAGATGCTGTCGAAAATCCGGTATTGCACCGGATCGGTGTCCTGGAATTCGTCGATCAGGGCAACCGGGAACTGCTCGCGAATCAAGGTGGCCAGACGCTCGCCGCCAGCCCCACGAAGCGCTGCATCGAGACGCAGGAGCATGTCGTCGAAGCCCATTTCTGCACGGCGTCTTTTCTCTTCCTCGAAACGCGCGCCAACCCATTGCGCGGCATGCTCGAGCACAGCGGCATCGGGCGTGGGCAACGTATCGAGCGCGACTTTCAATTCCACCATGGCTTCAAAGGCCGGGTGTGACGGAGGGTTGTTCTTCCAGGCTTCGGCGATGCCGTCGGGCGTGAGGCGGGTGAAGCCGGTGCCCAGGTCGAGCTGCTCCTGTTCCTCATCATTGGCCCAGGCAATCAGCTTGTCGAACCAGGGCCTGAAATAACGCTCCTGCATCTTGCGTCCGTCGACCACCTTGCAGTTCACGCCGTCGATGCAGATCGCGTGCAGTTCAGCAGCCCAGTTGGCCCACGGCGATTTCAGGATCTTCAGCGTTTCGCGGCGCTCCTGGATCGACTGCTCGATCAGCTGAGTCGGCGTCTGCGTGACCGTGGCGCGTTCGCTGCCAAACAGTGCGCGCACGCGAGGCAACAGCGACGCAGGTCCGCCCCAGTTGTCACGCACCCAGTTGAGGGCGTCGCCGCTCATGGGATAGCAGAACTTGCGCCAGTAATCGCGCAACACTTCGCCGAGCAGATCGCTGTGGTCGGTTTCCAGGCTCTGGGTGAACAGGCTTCCACTGTCGAAGGCATGCTCTCGCAACATGCGCTGACACCAGCTGTGAATGGTCGAGACCGCCGCTTCGTCCATCCATTGCGCGGCGATGTCCAGCCGGCTCGCGCATCCGGCCCATTGCTCGGCGGCAAACTCGTTGCGCAGCTCGGCGATCAGCGCATCGGGCGCCTCGATCTCCTGACGGAAAAAACGGGCGGCTTCGGCCAGGCGTGTGCGGATACGATCGCGCAGCTCCTTAGTGGCTGCGTCAGTGAAGGTCACCACCAGAATCTGCGGCGGCAGAAGTTCCTGGCCGAAACCGGACATCTCGCCGCCGTGCCCCAGCACCAGACGCAGGTAAAGCGCAGAAATCGTGAAGGTCTTGCCGGTCCCGGCGCTCGCCTCGATCAGTTGGCTGCCCCGCAGCGGAAAACTCAAGGCCAGCGGCTGTTGTGCGTTGCTCATGCTGCGGCCTCCTCACTGGACAGCGATTGCCAGGGCGCCTCATAAACAGGCTTGTACAAAGACTCACACCAGCCCACGAATTCCTCGGAGTCCAGCAGGGCATCGAAATCCGGGAACTGCCGTGCAAGCGCGGTGCTTTGCGCACGCTCGCCTTGAGTGGTCTGACCGTCACCTTCGTACGTTTTGCGCGCGGCAGCCTGCGCCTTCGCTTCATCGCTCTGCCCCAGCCACGCAAAAGCGGTCTGCACCGCAACCGGCAACGGTCGCTGCATGCCCTGCTGCCAGGCCAGCAACAGGTTGTCGAGGGTACGGCGGGCCGTGTCCCGGTCAAGCGGCGACAACAGCAGCGTCTCGTCACTGGCCACCAGTGCGGTGGTCAGCGGCAGATCGCAGGCGCACGCCACCAGATGATTGACCCACGGCCTGATCAGGCGATGCCATTTGCGACTCTTCTTGCCGCCAATCGAATTCGGGATAGCAGAGACGGCCAGCAACTCGCCCTGAGCATTCCGATAAAGGCCGTCGAGCCAGCCGTCGAGCTCGACGCCTTGATGCTCGTAGGCAACCGGCAGCGCACTGTGCAGCCGCTCAGGCCATTTGAAGAGCAGCTCATGATAACGGCGCACCAGATCCGGCAGCGGTTCGATCAACTCATCCTGAAGCAGCGTTCCGAAACCTGCCATCGGCAGCAGCCCGCTGCTCTGCAAGCGGGTGGCTTGCGCTCTCAACGACTCATCGACGCTGTCAGGCTCGATCAATGCGGCTTGCAGCAAACTGTCGCTCAAGCCATAGCGCTCAAGCGCGTCGAGCACGAACGGCTCTTCATCGGCCAGCGGCGCCTCGGCGACCTCAAAGAATATCTTCAAGCGCTGACTGAAAAAATGTTTGACCGGGTTTCGCAGAAAATCCTGCAGCTGCATCAGGCTCAACGGCTCTTCTTGCACATGTTTTTCCAGCGTCCTGTCATCCGCCGCCTCCGTCGCGGCCTCATGGAGGACCTGCCATTCCCGGGCAAAACTGAAGAACTCCAGGCTCTCCTGAAAATACTTGGCGCTGAACGGCTGCAACGGGTGCTCGAGTGTCAGTGCGTGCAGCAACTGTTGCCCAGGATCGCGTTTTTTGGCGTCTTCGGGCTCGACAGCCCCCTCCAGCCTCCAGCCACTTGCAAGATGATCGCGCAGCTGTCCGATCAGCACCGATGCGGGCCGTTCAGAATTGTCGCGAATGCTGCGTCCCACCCAACTGATATAGAGCTGGTCACGCGCAGACAGCAGCGCTTCGAGCAACAGATAGCGATCATCTTCCCGACGGGAACGGTCGCCCGGGCGGTAGTCGCTGCCCATGAGGTCAAAATCCAGCGGCGGCTGCGCACGCGGGTAATCACCGTCGTTCATGCCCAGCAGGCAGACCACTTTGAAGGGGATCGCGCGCATGGGCATCAAGGTGCAGAAGTTGACGGAGCCGGCCAGAAAGCGCTGCGAAAGCCGGCCTTGATCCAGGCCCGCCAGCCAAGCCTCACGCACGACGGTCAAGGGAAGTATCTCGACCAGATCGACTGTTTCACAGGTCTGCAGCCAGGTTTCGCGCAACGTCTCCAACTGGCCGAGCAAATAGTCGTCGTGCTCGCTCTCGGCACTGAAGAAAAGCTGCATCAGGGCCTGTAACCGTTCGCCCCAGACTTGCGGCGAGGCAGGCTGCGAAAGCTCGTTATGGGCGACTTGCAGCGCATCGATCAACGCAACCAGCGGCCCGATCAAGGCCGCGTCGAGTCCGCCGATTTCATCGTACGGCTCGATCTGGTCATAGGCCTGCCCCGCACCGACTGCATAGCCCAGCAACATGCGGCGCAGACCGAAATGCCAGCTGTTCTGCTCCAGCGCCTCAGGTAAACCCAGACCTTCGCGTTGCCTGGCATTGAGCCCCCAGCGCACGCCTGCTCCTTCGATCCAGCGATGCAAAGTCGGCAGGTCACGCTCATCGATCCCGAATCGAGCTCGCAAGGCGGGCACGTCCAGCAGATCCAGAATCTCGCTCACCGGGAAACGGCTGTCGGGGATCTTCAGCAAATGCTCGACGGCAATGAGCAGCGGATCACGACCGCGTTGGCCCTGGTCTGCCAAGGTAAAGGGAATGAAGCGCTTGTCGTCTCGATCCAACTGCCCGAAAACGGCGCGGATATGAGGCGCATAACTGTCGATGTCCGGGACCATGACGATGATATCGCGCGGCCGCAGTTGTGCATCATTGCTGAATCGTGCGAGGAGTTGGTCGTGCAACACCTCCACCTCGCGCTGCGCACTGTGAGCGACATGAAAGCGAATCGAGCGATCGACCTTGATGTCGACCGCAGGCCACAGCTCCCGCGTTTCGCTCAAAGGCCTGAGCTCGAGAATGTCATCCTGCAACTGATTCAGCATCGAGCGTGGCTCGTTTTCGCTGAACAGGTCGATGCGCCCGTCCCGGAAGATCGACCTGTAGCTGTTGGGGTCATCGTGGCTGTCGAGGAGGTTGATATAATCGCGCCCCTGCTTACCCCATGCCGCCAGCAGCGGATGAGCGTGCTGGTGCAATGCGTCCGGATTCAGCACCACAGGCATGCCGGCCTTTCTCGACTGACGTTTGTATTCGTGTCGCAGCAGGTCCTTGTCCGCCACGATATCGGCCCAGTGGTGACGGCACGGGTTATGTACGCACAGCAAAACCTGGCTGAATCGCGCGAGGCCCGCGAGCGCTTCCAGCGCCTGTGCCGGAAGCGAAGAAATACCGAATACGATCACCCGGGCGGGCAAAGCCGCAGGTGCCGTGGTCAGGCTGTTGATACGTTCGATGTACCGCTGATGCACACCGGCCCGACTCTGGGCCATGCCTTCGGCTCCAACATCATGGAGCAGCGCACGCCACAATTCCGCTTGCCAGCAGTTTTCGGGCTTGAGCGGTGTGACGTCGCCCCTGACGTTTCTGAGTAGATGCCGCCCCGCAGCCCAATCTTCCAGCCAGTCTGCGCGATAAACCTGATATTGGTCGAAGAGGTCTGCGAGCCGCTCGGCCAACTGGTAGCGCTTGCGCAGATCGGTATCAGCGGTCAGGAATCGCTGCAATGGCTCGAAGTGCGGTTGATCTATGAGCGCAGGCAAGAGGCTCATCAAACGCCAGGTCAAAGGCGCCTTGTCCAGCAATGACGTCTCAGGAATCTGCTCCTTACCCAGCACCGCGCGGTACAGCTGCCACATGAAGCTACCCGGCAGCTGAACATCGATTGCCGCGGCGATACCGCATCCACCTTGGTCGTCATCCTGAGGGTCTTCAGCGAGTGCGAGCTTGAGCCATTGTGCAATCCCGTTGCTCTGCACCAGGGCGACTTCGTTCTCCAAGGGCGTGAGCGGGTAACGCCGCATCCATGACACCACGAGACTGCGCAGTTCATCCAGGCGGTTGCCATGAACCACCATGAACCCGGGATTAAGGTTGGACGTCACCGGCATAACTGCTTCCTTGGCGTTTGAAGAGAGAAGACTAACAGAGAGAGGGTGCATCGCAGACAGGGACTGCACGATGGCGGCTGAGGTTTTTCACGCGCAAAAACAAAACCCCATCTGCTTTCGCAAATGGGGTTCTGGAATTTAATCTTGACGATGACCTACTCTCACATGGGGAAACCCCACACTACCATCGGCGATGCATCGTTTCACTTCTGAGTTCGG
>Ga0213834_100235_pt1 | contig 41289 bp, 43 predicted proteins | sample SWPTP12_FD_160580 | JGI IMG/M metagenome (GOLD analysis project Ga0213834, IMG submission 160580) | Coastal seawater microbial communities from Marineland, Florida, United States - SWP TP1 #2 | ecosystem: Environmental > Aquatic > Marine > Coastal | place: USA: Florida | collected 2016-08-06 | reverse complement strand
TTGCCGCTGCAATCCAAATCAGCGATAATGCGGAGCGCGTTGCCGGGATGGCGGAATAGGTAGACGCACGGGACTCAAAATCCCGCGCCGCGAGGCGTGCCGGTTCGATTCCGGCTCCCGGCACCAATCAACACTGTAGCAAACTGCATTTTTCTGTATCTTCCTATTTGAAATCAAAGCCTTAGCGTCATCTGGCTAGCTCTTGATTCTCAACGTTGCACCTCATTCTCTCCCCGTATCAACTCAGCGATTACGCAAAATTTACGCGATAATTACGCACGTACAAACAGAGCTGGAGCGGACAGGTGGCGTCGATTTCGAAAGAGAAGTCTGGGTGGCGGGTCCAGATCGCTGTGCAGGGTATCCGTGAGTCGCGAACTTTTTCCACGAAAGGCGAGGCCAGCAGCTGGGCAGCGCAGCGCGAAACGGATATCCGGACCGAGAAGGCCACTGGCGTTCAGCGCGGGCGCACCGTCGACGACGCCTTTCGTCGCTACGAAAAAGAGGTGTCCGTGCACAAGCGCGGACACGCGAAAGAAGCAATCCGCCTAGCCGCGATCGCTCGCATGCCGATCGACGGCGTCGCACTCGCAGATTGGAAGCTGGCTGACGTGACGTCCGATGTTCTGGGCCGATGGCGCGATAACCGGCTGAAGGGAAGCCAGGCGAAGAACTTCGAGGACAAGGTGCTGGGCTCATCTGTGAACCGCGACCTCAACCTGCTGTCGCACGTATTCTCGTCGGCCGTGAAGGAATGGAAGTGGATTGCGAAGTCACCCACAACCGATGTCCGCCGCCCTGCCGACCCGCCACCACGTGACCGACTATACAGCGAGGATGAGGTTGAGCGCCTGTGCGCCGCCTTGGGTATCGATGTAGGCCAGGCCGAGCCGGTTGAGTCAAAAACACAGCGCGTGGGCATCGCTTTCCTGTTCGCGATCGAGACGGCAATGCGCGCTGGCGAGATCTGCGGCCTACGGCCAGAACACATCAGCGGCCGGGTGGCAACCTTGCTGGAGACGAAGAACGGCACGAAGCGAGCAGTCCCGCTGTCGTCGCGCGCGGCGGCGTTACTTGAGCTGCTGCCGGCGCCAGTCGAAGGCGGAACAGTATTCGGCATCACGGCAGCGTCGCTAGATGCCCTCTTCCGCAAGGCGCGTAACGGGTCCATGATCACCGAAGGCACGTTCCACGACACGCGCCACCTCGCTATCACCAGGCTGGCCAAGAAGCTGAGTGTACTCGACCTGGCGCGGATGGTCGGCCATCGTGACCTCCGGCAGCTGCAGGTCTACTACAATGAAAGCGCCGAAGATATCGCTGCGCGCCTCAACTAATGGTGGAAAATGTATATTTTTGACTATAAATTTCCCGGGGTATGGCTAGACTATCCCAATAGCGAATGGACTGCTCGAATTGGTCAACTTATTAGTCATTTGGAGAACCAGTTTTTAGATGCGAACGCGTCTTTGAACTTATTCTGCGACGCTCAATCGCAGCGGTCGACCAACTACGCTCAGGATCAAGAGACCTTAGAGCAATTTAAGCAGAGAATGAAACAGCGCCGCACCGTTGAGAGTCAGGTTCACGCTGAGATACCGAATTTAGATAGTTGGGAACAGAGGCAGTGGGTCGTTGCCGAAGTCGATGCCCGGATCGCTAGGGAAAGATGGGCGCGGGGAGCAATGCCGGAGAGTCTCGAGCTCCGTAAAGTATTCATATTTGCTCAAGCATTCATTTACGCGCTTGATGGCTTTGACAAATTTCTTAAAGTCTTATCTAAAGAAGAAGGAGCTCCCCCAGAAATTGCATTACTTTCAGAACGATTTGGAAGAGAGTTCCCTGATTTGCGAGGTGTGAGGAACACAAATCAACACCTCGAAGACCGAGCAAGAGGGCTAGGCGCTGGAAGGAATCCTAAGCCGCTCGAATTGCAACCGCCGGAAGTGGGGCGCCCTGGAAACGCTGGAGCCTTGATGTTGAGCTCACTTATGGATGACCGTTACGGATGTACCATGGCAGATGGGCACTTTGGCGAGGTACGAGTCTCTCCGCACTCAATGGAGGTCCTTCGCGATATATTTTGTCGTGCTCTTTATAGCTTTGCTTGGAAAGGCGGACCGCAACATCGACCACGCTAAATTCCTTATACCTCGCTTGTTGAAACGTCAATGCAGTGGTAAATAAGCGACCAGTAGTTGCCCCCGAGTACCGCGCAGAGTCAGCCTGTCCTGCTGCCAGCGAGCACCACCACTGACCACTCCTGCACGTACTCAGAGCCGCCCTCCCCGCGCTCGTGCCCCTGAAAGAGCATCTTGTCAGAGTGCATGGTGACGAGCTGGGCATTGAGCAGCACCGGAATGATAGGTTCCTGCCGGGATCCGTCGTCGGACGATAACTTCAGCTGGGCGCCATCTCCGCACAGGACCAGAGTCACATCGCCAGTTGCGCCAGGATCAGACTGGACGTCGTTAATATGTTTGCGCAGGCCGCGCTGCCGAAGGCGCTTAACAATACTGTACATGCGCACAGTATAATCGCTATCAAATTTCAGTCAGCGTTTGCACAGCAAGTCGAACCGATGTTCATGCCCTGGTGGCGGGAGACGCCGATAGCTGGATTGTTTTCATGCGTCCGCGCCGTTCGAGCATCACCGTGGTGACGCCACTTTTGCGCAGCAGGTCGAGCAATGCTTCCCAAGTCTCGCGGTCTGCCATACCCTTGGCGCTACTAAGGTAGACGATCCGGTCGGTAAGGTGTGTCACCGTGACGATTGCCAAGTAAGGCAGGCGCTGTTCGTACCCGCCTAGCTGGTCGTAGGCGCGGATCTCCGAAGTTCGCGTGCTCATCTCCAGGTGGATCATCGCTCAGGCCTCCGCAGCCGACCCAGGAGCATAATGCGACGCCCCACCGATACGAACACCTGCCCACATGAGCCAACGCCGCCAGCCGGCAACTCCAATCACCGCAGAGGCTTCGAGGAACACCGCGTCCGCCACGTGGCGAGGCGCCCGACCGGACGTGTAGAGATAATCGTGTACCACGGCCGCCCGGCGGGCCACATTGCCGCAAAGGCTATACACGACCGGGAGACGCGGCACGCTGGCCAAGTCAGTGGGAAATCCGGCCGGCACCGTGATCACGCGGCCCGCGACGTCCGACTCGTACACCAGAGGCGCCAAGAGGACCCACTTCTCATCAGCAGCTCCTTCGTTATCGCGCATGTCCAGGGGCGTCAGGAAGCGGCTCATGCCATGGCCTCCATGAAGCGAGCGGTGATGCTGCAGCGCTCAGCCAGGCCGGTATCGCCCCCGTTGACCACGCGCGAGATGTCGGCGATCTTGCCAGCATCGGCAAGCGGGTTCAGGCTGGCACCGGTTCGATTGCCCTCGTTCCAGAACCACGCGGCCGCGAGACAGCCAACATCAGGCCGCGAGAGCAGATCCGGCGACGTGACCAAGTCATAGCCGATGGCCATGCCGCACCGACGGTAGTTCTCCTTGCCGGTAAGCTGGATCGGACCCCGGCCGCGGTACCTCCAGCCGTCGCCAGAATGGATCGGCCCGTTGCCCATGCGGCTGCCATAGGCGATGTTGGCGATCATTTCCTGATCGGCTTTCTGCACGCCTGGCACATAGCCAAGTTGATCGGCCTGCTCCCTGGTGAAGCGACCCTTGAATCCGGAGACGGTCATCAGCCGATCAGGCCGGTAGCTCAGGTCCTCAATAACCTTGGTAAGGTTGGCTGACTCGTGCAGCAGCTGGCTCACGAAGGCGGCCTGGCGCTTCGCCGTGCTAATACTGAAGCGTGCCATCGCATTATTCAGCGGGTCGATGTACAGCTTGGCGGTTCCAGGGCGGACCTGGCCAATCGACATGAGCTGTTCGAGCGTCACAGGGACACTCCCAGCGCGGCCAGGCGAGCTTTGCTTTCTCGCTCGGCCAGGTCCGCCTGTCGCCGTTCGCGGGCGTTCTTCTGACGGGTGTACCAGAGGTTCAGAAACAACGTCGCCAGCGCCGTTACGATGCCTGCGATAACCCCCCACTGGTTGAGGGTCAAGGATGCCCCGATTGACACTAACCCGCCGGCATAGCTGGTCAGTTCCGGTGCGGTAAATTTGCTCATTGGCGGCCTTGTGCGCATTGCACTCTTGGTGAGTAGAGACGCCGCCAAGTAAATTCAGTATGGGACGTCGTTGAAAAAGAACGTTCCCAAGTTAACAATTGCCTTGTCTCATTTCTAGGCAAAAATGAGACAACCTCGCGAGAGCGTGTCCTACATGCTTTCCCATTCGAGCGTGGTAGCGTGCTGCGCAAAGTTAGGTCTACGCATTGCAGACACCTGCACTAGTCCGCCATACATCCGATGGTCCCGCGCACGCTCATGCGAAGGGTCATTCGGGTAGAGGTCGATGATGCTCGGCCCGTCGGTGTCGTTGGCCACCTGCATGTCGCAGATAAATGAGCGGTCGCGCTCGGTCATGCTGCCCAAATCAATCGACAGCTTCCAGCGTTTCGTTCCCTTCACCGCGCGGCGGTCGCCGGCGTCCGTATAGAACGCGGTCGTGGTACTGACCGGCGTGCGGGCAGCGTCGTAGGAGGCATTCTTGTCGGGGCTGAACGTCTCGCCTACAAACACCCGTGACAGCTCGAGGTAGCCCTGAAGGCTGCCCGGATCCTTGAGCCGAATAACCAAGCGCTTCACCATGACGTTGTCGAACCAGGTGAATGCGTGGGCGCCGCCGCCCCAGGCGTACGCGCTTGCTGCGCTGACGGGCGTCCAGGGCGGCAGGAGCTCGCGCGGCCGGGCTGGGCACGCGAGCCGCTCGCCCGTCTCGAGCACCTTATTTACGCCCGATTCGTCCGAGTAACCGATTACTTCGATCGTCGTCGACGGCGAACCGTTACACCATGGGAAGTGCACCCCACCGATACGCTCGGCAGTTCCCCACGTCATGATGATCTCGATCTCGGTACCGACCGCGCGACAGACGCGCGACTTCGTATCGTCCAAGATCGCCCCGATCGACATTCCAGATGCGACTGGCGCCGCAAACAGCGACGCAAGCGACGCCACGTTTTTGTTCATGATGATCAGGTTAGGCATCGAGAGAATTCCAGGTGTAGCCATACGCCTCAGCGGGCGTCGTGGCGTTGTCGATAAAGGCGCGCAGCTGGCGACCACGTTGGTGAATGCCGTTAATGCGTGCGGTCAGGGTCAGGCCCAATGCCATGACTTGCGGCGCTGTGAGGGTTACGACGGAGTTATCCGAGACCGTCCAATCAATTGTGAACAGGTCGCCTTCCTCCCGGGGGAGCAGAGCCGCCAGAACGGCGCCGGTGATCTTCGCGACGTCAGGCTGGTACAAAGTGCCGCCGAACTCAAAGTCGGCCGCCTCGGCCTCGTCTCGCGCCTTTTTCGCAGCTGCCCAGGAGTTCGCCTTCGCGTCAGCAAGCGTCGCGGGGTCGTCCCAATACAGCGCACCGTTGCCGATCCAGAGCTCGGCGGTCGGCGACGGCGCGGCCGGCCATTCGGTCACACGTTCAATTAGGGCGTGCGCGATAAATCCGGGGTCGACCATGACTGGCATTGTCGCGGAGTCGAGGAAGCCAACGACTCGCCCGAGGAGGTTGGATACGGCGTAACTGGTCATTGTGGTGTAAAGCTTCCATGCGTGATGAACTGGAATTTCTCGGCCGTTGCTATGCGGCCCGCCGCGTCGATAATCTGCACGCTTGTCCAAAGGTAGACGCGTTCTCTTGAAGCGCTACCGGCAAAACTCGCGGTCTGTCCCGTTGCGCTGCCCGAGACGCCGACGTCGGCGGTCGAGCCGTTTGCAGTCTCGTAAGTGATGCTCCAAAGATAGGACAGGGGCGCCTGAAAATTGCCGCTCGCGTTTGCCGTCAGGCTGCCGTACCCTTGTCGACCGTCGCCGACGGCGCTGTACAGGTTGCCGCTGATCGCGGCGGTCATTGGCGCGACGTTCTGCCCTTCGATTTCAGGTTTTATGAGTTTGAAAATACCGGCTGCCGGGTTGAACAAAAGCTTGCCGCCGTTGGCGCTCGCCATGCTGAATACCGGGTTTCCATTTCCGTCTGCGCCCAGGTGGAACCCGAGGCCAGTGTCGTAGAACTCTTGTCCTTGCCACAGCGCGCCGCCCGGCCCAATTTGCGCCTTGCCGAGCTTTGCCGCCAGAACGTCGAGCGTGTCGCCGACAATGTGCCGCGCTTCGAGAACGCCGTCGCCCACGAGTGAGCCGTCGGCCACGCGGGTGATGCTCATTGCGCCGATTTCAAGCTGCGCCGAGCTGTAATGGTCACGGATTTTAATTAGCGCCCGCGAGTTCCTGGTATCGGTCGGTACGGTTAACAATGTTGTAAATGTAAAGAATTGCCCCGCGTCGGCTGCGTCGAATTCGACGGGCAGGCCGTCGCTCCAAGTGCCGCGGCGGTTCAGGGCGCCGGACATCGGATACCAATACGAGCCGGGTAGGTAGAGGAGGACGGCGGCACGGCCATTGAACCCAGGGGGCACGTTGACCTGATACACAAGTCGATACGTCGCGCCAGGTTCGATATTGAAGTACGGCGTATCGCTTTCCCTCAGTGCGCCCGTTCCAGAGCCGAGATACAGCGATGCGCCCCCTTTCCAACTGGTACTAAAATTAACGACCGTCCAGTCGCCCACGGCGCAGCCGGCGCGCCCCCAATACGCCAAGTCTTTAAATTGCGGGTCGCGAATTAAATTATCGCTGCTGCCAACCTTCAAATTGCGCGCTGTGATCGATTCGGCTTTCAAGTGGCGCGCTGAAATAGTGTCGTCGACGATGAGATCGCCGCTCACGCCGACGCCGGTTTGCCCCGCGATCTGTCCAACAGCGAACATGACCTTCGGCGCGACGCCGGGCGCCACCACGGCGAAGCGATCGGCGTTGATGATGAAAGCTGACGTCGGGATGCCGTTCACATAGCTGCTCGCCAGGCCGTAGCCGGTCACGTAGCCGTTGTTGTCGATCTTGACCGTGTACTGGTTAGAGAGGCCATTGATCGAGGTTGCTTGCGTCTGGATGGTCGATGTGTGCCCGCCTACGGTGGAGCGGAGGTCCGACGTCTGCGAAGCGATGGCGCCGTCGGTGTCGGCCTTGCTATAAGCGTACTGCTGGACCCATGCGGCAGTGACGCCGGCGCTGCTCGAGAACTCGCTGCGCAGCTGCGACGCCATCGACGATATCGCGTCGTTGGTCCCGGCCTTGCTGTAGGCGTATTCCTGGACGTAGGCAACCGACGCACCATTGTTCGATGCAAATTCGCTGCGGAGCGTGCTGGCCAGCGCGGTGATCGCTTCGTCCGACGTAGCCTTGCTGTAGGCGTATTGGCGAATGTCCGCAGCCGATATCGCGATCGCAGCCTCGGCGACGTCTTCGGCATAAGCCCGGTACGCTGCTGTGATCGTGTTGGCCTGGATCGAGAGCGACTCGTTTGTCTCGGCCTTGCTGTAGGCATACCCCTGTACGTATGTCCTCCGGTCCGACGCCTCCTGGGTAAGGGCTGCGACGCGGTCGTCGGTTTCTTTCTTGATGCGGGCGGACACGCTGCCAGGGACGCCCTCGACGGCGTCGACCAGGTCGATACGTGAACGCAGGTCGGCGAACAGCTGTGACTCGGTAATCTGCCCTTCGAGGATGTCCTTGAGCGCTTCGGGACTAAGATCAATATCGGTCAGGTCGGCAGCAGCCCCGTCCCGTATCACCGGGATCACGAGCGAACGCGTGATTTCGTCGGCGCCGCTGAGCACGGTCGCGGTCACACGCGCCGGCGAGCCGGCGTATGTCACGTCGACGCTGCGAGCCGTCACCGCTGAGATGGTGCCGCCGTTCACCGAGAACGATACTTCGCCATCAAGCTCGATCAGGCCAGCCGTCACGGTCACCGTTGCGAGATCGGCGACGTTGTCGCTGGTCAGGTGGAAACCCGCCGCGCTTGCCAAAAGAAAGACATCAGCGTTTTTCGGCGTGAGCGTGCGAAACGGAGAACTCTTCAGTATCCGGTCGATTTCATTAATTACGGCGATCATTTCAAGAACCTCACGTTGACAGTACGGGTCCACCAGTTGCGCTTGACCTTGAGCACCTGGGCCTCGACGCCAGAGGCCATGCCGTCCTGCTCGTGGTAGACAATCAGGCGTGCGCCCTTCTGCAGCATGAGCAAGTCAGGAACACCGTCGAATTCGTAGATGTCGCGGCCAGGTCCCCACAGTGCGTTCAAGCGGTCTGCTTCGGCCGTTGCATGGGAGGCTCGCAAGAGCATCGTGGGGCGCATCGTCGCGTCGCCCGGCAGCTTGTAATCCTGAGCGATCGACTTGCTCGTCCTGGTCACCGTCAGCGGCCATTCCTTTTCGAACAGTGCTTTATGTGCAGCCGGGATTCCGGTCTGCAGCCCGGGTTGCGGCGTCCAGTTCTTGGAATAGCCCAGCTTGACAGCCGCCACCGGGTCGATGTGCTCCACGTGCTTCAAGGACCCGCTGATCATGTGTTCGGCTCGAATTTCCGTTGCCACCCCCGCGGCCGGCAGCGCGATCTGGATCAGCTGCAGCTTGCCATCGAGCGATGGCGCGAGCTGCGCGCCGACGCTGCTGGCGAGCATGTCGCACGCGTCGATGACGTTGAGGCTTTCGCGAACATGCAGCCCTACTTCCTGCTGGTGGGCCGCGTCAAACGCTGCAAAGTTCGCTGCGTCGATGTTGGCCAGCGTGTAGCGATCGGCATATTTCCCGTAGCCGGTGATGAAGCGCTGCACCAGGGCCGCGATGGTCTTGCGGAAGACGCCGCCGAACTTGTCGCCCTGGACGGTAGCGGTGACGGTCGCCGTCTCGTTATTTACCGACAGGATTGCCCTCCCGGTACCCTCGGAAACCGTCACCTGTTCGGTAATCGGAATCCCGCTCGCGCGCACTTCGTTGACGCCTTCAATCGGGCCGTCGTGCCACTGGCGCTCCAGGATGTCCGCATCGCTCCACTCACCAGAGGCGTTGCAGCACTCGCCGAACGTATTCGGGATGAGCAGATCCGCGTTTGGCCCGGTGCCGCCGAACTTGCGCTCGCTAAGTGGGTAGTTCAATCCTTCCATCATGTCCCGCAGGCGCAGCGCAAAGGCGCGCGTGCCCTTGCGCACCAGGCCTGCAGTGTGGCCGACGAAGATCAGGCGATAGTCAGCACGCGCCCAGGTCTGATCGCCCACGAGCGCAACGATCTCGTCAGCCCAGATATAGCTGGCGTACGCCTCATTCGCACCGTTCGTGTTGTCGATCTCGAAGTCGCCAGCCGAGAGCGACGCAGCTGACTTCAGCGACAGCTCCTCCTCAAATGGAATGCTGGCCGCGATCAGGGGCGCGTAGAACAGGGGGTTGCTCGTCCCCGCGGTGGTGTAGCCGTTGGTCGACCAGAAGAACGGCGTGCGCACGCCATCGACGATGGCCCAAGTCTCCACCAAGATGTTCGTGATCGCGCTGTCGCTGCGCAGCCAGGCAGCGAAGTCCGCATCGCTGACGGTGCGCATGCCCGGCTGCTGCTCAGCGACCGTGGGCGTATCGAACGCCAGGCTGCCGTCCGGCGTATGCGTTGTATCGAAGACGAACGCAGTCATGGCGCCACCAGTACGCGGGCAGCCACCGCAGTAGTGCCGTCCGTGTCAGCCAACACAAACCAGTACCATCCGGTTGGCACATCGCCGGGCGACACCTCGATTTCGAATTCTGCTGAGCCGGCCGCCATTGTGTACGCTCCCTGGGCGACGGGCGAGCCCAACTCCCGCACCGCAGATTGCGAGAACAACGACCAGTCCAGAACCGCCAGACTTGAATGCAAGACCCCGGCGCGGGTGGCCAGCTTGCCGCGAATGTAGTTGCTACCGTTACCACCTGCCGGCGGCGTTGCGCTCGTCGTGACGACGATCGAGAGCGGCATCGAGACGTTTTCGCTCGTGTCGACACAACGCAGCTCGATCTTGTAGGGCGTGTTCGGCTCCAGGCCGGGGAAGGTATGTCGTTTGCTGACTTCTTCCGCGGAGGTGGCCGGCGTGTATGGACCGCTCCCGCCGATCCGGTACTCTCGGCGGGCCACTGCCACGTTGTCGCTACTAACCGTACCGGACCAGTCAAGATTGATTGTCGACGGGGTTTTCGTGTGCGCGAGCACGCCATTGATAGATGGCGGAGTACCGTCAGGGCCGGGCGGCACAACGACACCCGACGCAATAGCCGGCGCCAAGTAAGCGCGCCCGCCAACGGTTGCTGGGGCAAGGTAGGCGGCCATTACGACAGCACCACTTGGCCGTTGCAGTGTTGCCCGTCAGCGAACTGGATCACGTATCCCGCTGTAGCGCCAGCTGGCTTAGTCGAGCCGTACGTGGCGACCATAATGCCGCTGGCGTCCGTTGTCTCGGTGCCACTTTGGTAGCGAGGGACGGTATAGAGGTCCGGCGTCGGCTCATCGTAGATCGACACCATGGCGCCGGCCATGTTGGCCGCTACCACCGGGCTCGTCGAAGGGCCACGGTTAAAGTTGATCGTTGCGGTGCGCTGCGTCAGGTTCGGCACCACGGCCCCCAGCACGTTCACCTTGTTCGACAGCAGAGCTGCGAGGTTAGCATGCCCGCGCTGATTCGGATGCAGGCCGTCGTAGCTCCACACGAGCGAGCCCGCCAGCATTTCAGGCGGCGCCAGGTCGATGCGGTAGCCATTGGAAGGCAACGTTGCCGCGCTCAGGTTGGTGCGCGACTTCCCGCTGAACGGAATCAGGTCGATAATCTTTGCGGTCGGCGCTGCCGCGCTGACGGCGGCAAGCGTAGCCGTGACGGTGCTGGCCGCCGGGCCCGGGTTGTTGTCGTTCTCGCCGTAGTTGATGACGACGTAATCCGGCGCGGGGGTCAGCAGGCCGCCGACGAGGCGCGACACGCCTTGCGCGTGATTCGGCCAGCTTGCATCGAACCAGCTCCAGGTCTTGCCGTAGAAGCCGATGATGCCGACTTCCGCGTCCAGTGCTTCGGCCAGCAGCCAGCCGTAGGTGAGCGATGCGTCCTGGCTCGAACCATTGCGGTTCGGGCCTGCGCTCAAATCACCTTCCGTGATCGAATCGCCGTAGACCACCATCTTCTTGGGGCGGATGGTCGGCGCGGACAAGGTGCCGCCCACGCTGAGGTTAATGCTGGTGATATGGAGCTTGTTGTTCGTGGCGACGTAGTTTTGTGCCGTGTCGCCGTCCTGGAGCAGCCACACGCCACGGAAGCAGACGAAAACGTCGTAGGTTCCTGCGGCAAGGCCTGACGCAAGCGCGAGGCTGGTGTCGCCGGTTGCCAGCAACTTCGACTGGATCGCGCCGTTGTTGATGGTCCAGGCGATATTTGGACAGCCTGCCGCAGCGATCGCGCTCAGGGTGGCGGTGTTAATGGCAAGCGCAATCGTGCCGGCCGCGCCGACAGTGGCTCGGAACTTCATGTAACCGCCGCGCATGGCCGTCCAGGCAAAGGAACTGCCCCCTTTGACGTTGTTCGCCTGCATCGCGCCGGCGCCGTCGCTATACCATGCGTACGGCGAGAAATAGACGCTTGCGTTTGTGACCGGGAATGACACGCCATTCGGTGCCGCCGCGGTCGGCGCGACCGGAGTCGAGGCTGCCGACTGCGGCCCAGGCCCGACGCTGTTAATCGCCCTCAGTTTGCCGTACACGCTCGTGCCATTAGGGAGACCTGTGGCCACAATGGGATTGTTAAGCGTGGTAGGAACCGTTCCAACGAGGCTGTTGTCGGCTGCGTAATAGACGCTGAGGCTGTAGCCCGTGATTGCCGAACCACCATCGCTAGACGGTGCCGTATAGGGGAATGAGACGCTCCCGTCGCCGGCAACGGGCGTTCCCAGAATAGGAGCGCCAGGTTCCGTGGCAGTCTGCCCTGCGGTCAAATCCTCGTACGTCAGGTCGTCAATTGCCATTTGACCGACAGGGCCGCCGTAAATCGAGCGGTAGAAACCGATATGCCCGCTAGGGTAGCTGCCGTCGTTGATCGTATGCGTTGGATTTGCAGGGCGCGTGCCGCCGCTTTTCCAGATGCGGCTCTCGACGGTTGTATCCAATGCAAGGGTTTCTGTAATGAGAATATCGCCCGCCGCGAACCCACTCACCGGTGCGGATTGCGAAATTTCAGCATATCCGCCGACGCCATTGATTTTGTAGGCGATGATTTTCAGCCAGCCCAATGCAGTCGGCGATACCAACATCAGGTAGCCGGATCCACCATTGGCGCCTGCGCGCACAGCAGCGCAGATCAAATTGTCGTTGTAAAGGTCCGGCGTGATGTTCAACTTTTGCGCGAACGTGAGCTTTTGCGCAGTTTGGGCGCTCGCGCTTGCATAGGTCAGGAAGTCACCGTTATTGGCCGTCGCGATGCCTGTCGCCGCAAGGCTTTTCGCGCCGCCTACGGGATTGGCAGCAGAAACCCCCCATGGCCCCTTAATAGCGGCATATCCCGCAGGCAGCGACCCGGTATTTTCCGCTTCAAAATTGTTCGAATGAATTATCGTCATGCAGCGTTCCGTTTAATTATGTGTTGGTGCTATAAACGCAAAGGTTCGCTTTTCTTTGCTTAATTGGCAACGTGTTAGAATTCATGCATCGTTTCCTATGGACTACAAATGCTTAAATTCTTTAAGGCGGTTGTTGCCTGTTTGGCGTACGTGTTTCGGCCAGACCCACTCCTAGTTACTGATGAAGAGCGTAAGGCACTGGATGAGCAGTGTGATCGTTGGGCTTAGTCCGACTACTGGCTTGGAGCACCCTCTATTCATCGAGGCGCTACTCTTGTAGGATTCCTCGCCACATAGGCCACCTGTTCGATCGCACCGCCCACCTCTTTGGCGACCGTCTCGCCCATGTTCTCGGTAGCACCGAGCTGGTCGTTAGCGTTGCGGTTGGCATCTGCCCGCAGCTGCTGCAGCTCGGCCAGCACCGCGGCATTGATTGCACGCTGCTCGGCGTTTTCCTCGCGCAGGGCCCGAACTTCGCCAGCCAGGGCGTCTGATGCGGCGCTCGAGCTGGCGGCATACCGCTGCACGTCAAACGCGGGTGCTGCCACCGGTACCGGGGCATCCTGGTTGGCGATGGTTTGTTGAATGGCGGCGGCGGTATCGTTCAGCTGGGCGATGCCTACCACCTGCTTGTCGAGGGCCGACAGCTGTCGCTGCGCGTCCGTCAACTGGGCGCCCGCGATCGCGGCCAGTTTGCCCATGTCGCCCTGCACTTTCGACTTGTCGCCGATGTATGCTGCGCTTGAGGCGTTGATCACCTGGCTGGCCGTCAGAAAGGCCGTCGCGGCGCTCTGGACGCCCGACACCGCGGCTGAATCGGCCGGATTGGCGAGCGCCTTGTCTGCCGCTGCGTTGTATTGACGCTGCGCCTCCAGGTACTTCTGCATCGGCGTCAGCGCGCTCAAGCTGCCAAGTGCCAAGGAATCCAGGTAAGCCAGGGCACTGGTTTTGGTCGCGGTCAGGCGGTCGATCATTTCCGCAAGCCCGTCTGATCCACCGTCGGTCGCTTCTTTCAGCTGACGCTGCAGGGCCACCTGATCGAACAGTGCGCGATTAGCCGGATCGACCTCGAGGCGGGCTTTGGCCAGCTTCTGGGCCGAGGTCAATGTCAGGTCGTCCCATTCGGCCAGGAGATTGGCGCGCTCGTCGGCGGCCGAACTGGTGACATCTTTGAACGCCTGCTGCACGCTCATCAGCATGGCGTACGTTTTGGCGCCGGCCTCGGTCGTGACGTCCAGGCTGAGAACGAATTTCTTGAATTGCGCCTCAGCGTCAGCACCCTCGGTCGACAGGCCGTACTGGGCAAGCACAGGGTTCAGCTTTGCCTTCTGTGCGCGGATCTGCTCGGCTTCGGTATAGAAGTTCTGCATGAACGACTTTGCCGAGGACGCGAATTCGTCAAGGCCGCCGGACAGCTCGACCAGGCGCACCTTTGCTTCCATGGTCATGCCGGTGAGGATCGACGCCATTTTGCCTGCCGAACTGTAGAGGCCATTGGATGTCTTGCCCATCGATGCGAACACGCTGTCGACGGCCTTCACATCGGTCGCGACGCGCACCAGGGTTTCGCCGATGCCCTCGCCCATCTTCTGGAACTGGGCGATCGTCGGGAACAGCTCTTTCGTCACCTTGTCGAAAGCGACCGAGACGCCGGCATTCAGGGCGTCCGTGAGCTCTTGCCCCTTCAGGTCGCGAAGGCTGACCTCGAAGTCGACGCTGATGCCGTTGATCGCATTGGTAAGGGTGGCGCCGTCCCTGCCGAGCTTGACGCCAGCATCGACCAGCAGGTCGCCCATGTTGTCGAAGATAAGGGCGAACGGCTTCATCGCCTCAGCGCTGAGAGCCTTCGTATTGGTCGACTTGGTAGTCGAGTCGCCATGGAACCAGCCACCGTCGCTGGTCTTGATCACATCCTCATACTGGACGCCGTTGCCCATTCCGGCCCGCAGCGCGCCGAACGTGCCGCTGAACTTGACGCCAGTGTCGTCGATGGTCGTCGTCTTGTCGGAGCCGAAGAAGTTTGAGCTGGAGCTGTTGGTGGTGCCGAAGGCGCTGCCGCCGGTGATGCCGGTCGTCTGCATGATGCCCTTGGCCGCGCCGCCCAGGGCCGTCTCGATGTTACGCAGCGCCGTGAGCATCGAGTTTTGATAGTCCAGCTCGAGCGAGGCATAGTTTTCCAACATTTCGAGCGACTTTGACATCGATTCCGACTTGGCCGTACTGTCGCCCAGCACGGTACCGGTGCCCTGCACCTTCTGCTTTTCTTCGAACGACGGCGTGACCGCACCGCTGCCACCACCGATACCGCCCATCATCGATGCACCGATGGCGACAACCGCGGCCAGCGTCGCGGCGCCCGCCGCCAAGTTCCAGGGGAATGGCAGGGAGGCAAGCGACTTGACGACGGCAGTGATGCCCCAGGCGCTGGCCTCGGTCGCAGCAAGCCCGGTCGATGCCGCCGTAGTGGTAGCTTCCCCAGTCAGCTTCGTAGCATTCAGCGTTAGATTGGCTGCGACTTCGCCTTCCTTGAAGAAGATCTTCTTGACCATGGCTTGCAGAGCCATGGCCATTTCATAAGCCCGGAACGCCTTTTCGGCGCCTTCCATGACCTTGTAGCCGGCCGTGTGCTCTTTGAAGAATTTCTTGCCGGCGCTGGCCATGTCGCCGTACTGGCGGATCTGTGCAGTGGCAGCCGCCTGCGACGCCTTCGTCTCGGCCAGCTTGATCTTGGTGACATCGCCCTTCGCATCGGTTTTCTCCTGCGCCAGGTTCGCGGCGATTGCTGCCTGAGCGCGGCCGAAGCCGGTCAGCGCCGTGGTCATGCCGCCGATCGCTTCGCCGACCCGGCCGAACGAGGCCACCATGCCACCAGCGGCGTCACGGGCCACATCGTCGAGCGCGGTCATTACCTCGAGCAGCTGGTTGGCTCGCACCAGGTCAGAGCCCTTGTCCTGCAGCTCGACCTTGCCCTCCCATTGCGCCTTCGCTTGCAGCGCGGCGATGAGCCGGTTGGTATTCGCAATTTCCTGTTCGGTGCCCTCGTTCGTCTCCAGGGCGACCGCGCGCGCCTGCAGCTTGGCGATCGTCGCCGCGGTGATGGCAGCTGGAAGCTTGCCGTAATTTTCGAACTGAGCCTGCAGCGCGACCACTTCCTTGTTGACGGCGTCGACCTCCGCGTCGGCAGCGGCCTGCGCTGCGCGGACCGGTGCCTGGGCGTCGTATAGGTATTGCTTACGCAACAGGTCCGCCGCCGCCAGCGATGCCTGAAGCGCGGCGTTTTTCTGGTTGTTCAGTACCGCAATCTTGCCGTTGATGGCGGTCTGCTCAGCGGCATCCTTTGCGCCCACAGAGCGCAAGGCCGCAATCTCGGCGTCCTTGATGCGCACGGCATCGGTACCGGCAGCCAGAGCCGCTTCACGCTTGGCGACGTAATAGGCGCTGTCTGAAGCCAGGCCCTGGCGATTCATCTCAGCCATTACAGCCAGACCACGAGCGCGAGCTGCCATATCGGCCTCGATCATTGCCTTGCGCTGGGCTAGCGCCGCGTCAGCAGACGCCTTCTCGTTTGCCTGGCTAAGCTTCAGGAACTCAGCCGCTTTCGCAGCTGCGGCTGCTGCTGCCTTCGCCTTTTCATCGGCTGCTTTTTTGTCTGCGGCGGCAGCGGCCTTTGCCGCTGCTTCCTTGGCCGGCCCATCGATCTGGTCCTGGTGATACTGGATCTGCGCCTCGGCGCCGGCGATCTTCGCCTCCAGATCAACCTTCGAATCGCCGAACAGCCAGCGAGTCAGGCCGCCGGCAAATGGGACATTTTTGCTTAATGCCAGGTCGGATCGCAGCCCTTCCAGTTCTTCGCGCAGGTTCTTGATCTTCTTTTGTGGCTCGTCAAATTCGTCCGAGAACATAAAGGCACCGGCGGTTTCGAGCGCTACCAATACGGCGTGCAGCTTTCCCGACTCGTTATAGGCGTCGACAATCCTCTTGGTGAATTCGTTCAGTGCCGGCAGCATCTCGATCGCCAGGCTCATCTTCGCGCCGTCAATCCTGGCCGACATCTCCGCCATCTGGTCGTTGAAATCGTCGGCGCGTGCTGCCATCTCGGCAGTCACGCCAGACATGGCCTTGCCCTTGTCGACCATTTCGCCAATGCGCTGGCCGCCTTCGGACATCAGCGGCGCCGCGCCTTTCCAGGACTTGCCCACTGCGTCAGCTGCAAAAGCTGCGCGCAGGGCGGGATCTTCGATGGCGGCAAAGACATCGGAAAACTGCTTGAACGCCTCCAGCGGCTCTTTGGACGTCACCCCGAGGCGAGCGAATTTCTCCGCGTTCTTGCCCATGTTGGCCGACAGCTTGGAGATGACTTCGGCAGTACCTTCCAGCTCCGCCCCTGACTGGGTCGCAGCGAGCTTCAGGCCGGACAAGTCTTCCACCGTGATCTTGGTGGTCGCGCTCAGATCCTTGAGGTTGTCCAGCGTGTCGATCGAGCCCTTGACCATGCCGACCAGCCAATCGATGCTGATGCCGGCAACGGAAGCCTTGATGATGTCGCCCATGGTCGAGTGGATGCTATCGAGCTTGCCACCCAGCTCCGCGACCTGACGCAACGACCCGGTGGCCTGGGCGCGCAGGCGATCAAACTCGCGAATCGCCTGCTCGGCCTGGGCTGTGATGACTACTCTGGACTCGCTCATTTCTTTTTCTCGCTCCAAGCCTGCAGGGTTGCTCGTTCCATCGCCTGTATTTCTTCGAACACCCTTTGTCGGTCACGGCGCGCAACGCGCCGGTGATCCATCACGATGTTGACCGACTGGTAATTCAGCCCGGTCGCGCCGCCCATGCCCACTAGCCACTGCGTCGAAAGCGCCTGGAACAGGTTCCAGGTCGGCACGTTCTCGGGCCAGAGGTACAGCTCATCCGGGGGCTGGAGCGTCACCGCCGCAACGAGACCGAACGCCGCGAGGGCGGCGTCGACCTCACTTACTTCCTGCTCGGCTTCCTGCTCGTCGATCAGCTGGCCCAGCGCCGCATGGCGCGCGACCTCGCTTAGTTTTTTGCCTTGACGCCCACCACCGCCAGGTACGCGTTCAGGCAATGCATACCCATGCCGGCGATGTCGAACAGTGCGGACAGAGCGCCGTCGCAGAATTCGGCCGGGGTGTCGTCTTCCTCGAGCACCAAGCGCTGGTCGCGCCAGCCGCTGATGACCTTCTTCATCATCTCGGTCGCCGACTCTTCCTTGTCTTCCATCTCCTGCTTGAGCGTAGGAGCGTCGAGGCGCTTGCACACCAGCGAAAACTTAAACGAACGGATCGATCCGTCGGCCTCGGCATACTTGCCTTCGACGGGGACGATGACGTTGTCACTGACGACAACTTTATATTTCTTGAAGTTCATGATTTTCCTGTGGAGTTGCCGGGGCCGAAGCCCCGAGAGTTATTATGCGAAGCTGGTAGCGATGCGGATCTCGTCGTTACCATTCTTGGGCTTCACGCCCAGCTTGTAGCCGATCATGCGTTCGCCGTTCAGCTCTTCCTTCGTTGGCTCCTTCAGCTGCACCGCCGGCATGAAGACGGCCACCTTGTCGTTGGCGACGGTGCCGTGGATGAGCCCGATGCTCGTCAGCGTATTGGCCTTGATCGAGTCCATGAATGCCACTTCCTGGGCAGCCGTGAGCTGAAGCTTGACCGCACCGGTCACATCGCGCTCGGAGATAGAGATCGACTCGCCGCCCAGCAGCTTCTGGAACTGGGCCTTGATCCCCAGGTCGATCGTCAGGCCGTCGCTCGGGTAAGTGGTACCGGCGGCGAAAGCCGGCGCTGTGGTCGCCGAATGGGTCGCGCCGAAGGTCAGCTCGCCCGAGTTCGCGTCCAGCACGACTTGCGGCACGCGCCAGGCCGCCAGAGCGCCTGCAACGTTCGGCACCGCGGCCGTGCCACCATCGACGCCCATGAATTTGAACGAAATGACCGGCTTTTTGCCGACGCCCAGGTCGAGGCTGGCGGTACCGCGCACACCCAGCAGCTTGTGCAGCACGCCGTCGTCGTACCAGTAAATGGTGGCCGATTCGAAGTCGCCAGAGACCGGAACATAATCGACACGGACGGCCGGCGTGATCACCTCGGCAAAGCCGATCGAGCGCATCAGCGGGCCCCAGGCCGGCGCCTCTGCAAGGACGCCCGAGCCGACCAATTCGATATCGAAACCGCATTCCATGTAGCGGGCGCCGGCCAGCTCTTCCGAGCCACCCAGGTACTCGCGGATAATGTCGCGGGCGACATATTCCGCATTGAGCGGATTGATGCTGAGGTTACTCACAAGCAGCGCATTTTGCGCGCCACTCGGCGCAGCATCGACGCCGTATTCGTCTTCCAGCTTTGCCAAGACGACAGTCTTCCGGATAAGGCGGGTCATTGTTTATTCCTGTTCAGGTTGGTTAGCCGGGATGGGCTTGTTTCGCACAAGTGCCCCGGTATCGAGGTCGCGGGTGAAACTGCCACCCTGCTGCGGCTCCGCATGTTGCGGCGCAGCCTGAGCTGGCACCGGCGCGGCGAATTGTTCTTCGTGATCGATCATTGCGTCAGGGTCCTTCCGGTTGTCTGGTGGCGCACGACAAACTTCGCCGTTATGCAAGCCATGTTGGTCTCAAGGGAATCGAAGTCCCAGCTGAGCGTGTCCCCTTCCAGGGGCTCGACGCTCATCGCCAGGCCGCCCAGGGACGGGTCGCTGGCCAGCCGTTCGAACACTGCCTCGAGGACCGGGTCGGCTGCTTCGTCGGCAGAAACACCTTCCAGCTTTCCGTAGCACTCGACCGTGATGAGCGTGGACCAGGTGGTGCGCCCGCCGATTACGGACGCCAGCTGGGAGGTGCTGCGCTCGAGCGAGACGTTCACTGCCGACGGCACGTCGACCGGAATTGCCCTCGTGCGTGCGCTGTACACCCGGCCACCGGCAATTGCCGGTTCGGCCTGCAGAAGCTGCACGACGGCTTGAACCATCAACAGGTGTCGGGTCGTCATGCTTTAACCAAGTAGACGAGCGTCAGGCCGGTCGGCTGCTCCCCGTCGGGCTTTCGGTCGGACACCACCCAGGCAGCGCCGTTGACGGTGATTTCGGTGTCGATGAACTGCTCCGGGACATCCGCCGTCCCGATGACCATCTGAGGCTGGGCGGCGCCCATTCCGATCCCCACCATGCCGGGTTTGTACTCGGCATCGAAGATGACCGGAATGGAGACGCCAGCGATCACCGCGGTCGCGTTGGCGAGCTTCACCATCACGGTGCGGTTCAGACGCGCCTCCAGACGGTCGAACGACATCAGGCGTTGATGCTGATGTTGACGGTGCCGACGCCAGGGCCAGCAGGCTCGGCCGCGAAGCCGGCCAGCGTATTGGCGCCGGCGGTTTCCGTCAGCCGACTGTTGGCCGCATCCCAGTACAGTGGCTCGCCCTGGGAGATGTCGTCGGTGGACAGCTTCGCCACCTTGAAGACGCCGCGCACCATCAGGGAACCCGGCGTGCCGGCAGGGATGTCGCCCAGGGCGATGCCCACGCGCTTGCCGATCAGTACCAGGGCACCGGAAGCAACCGGACCCACCGGGGTGTGCGGGAGCACATCACCCTCTTGAACATAATTCTTCGCCATGAATGGCTCCTATCGAGTTTGGCTTGCGCCGCCATGTCGCGGCGGCGCGGATGCTGGTTGAAGGGTCAGGCGTTACGCGCCAGGGTTCTTGGCCATGGTGCGGAAGTCGAGCGCTTTCACGCCCGCGTCCAGCCGCACCTTGAAATCAACGCCGTCGATGTGCCAGCCGTTCTGCTGTTCGAGCGTCGGCGCCTGCTGCCCGTCGAGGTAGCTGACTTCGACCGTGTCGTGCTGGGCGCCGTTGGCGGTGCCGTACCAGGTGGCAGCCGAGGCCGCGTCCAGGCGAGCGTCCGAGATCACCTCGAAGGTGCCGCGCACCGAGTTCGGCACGGTGTTGTTCTTTGCTGCAGCGCCCACTTCGTACTCGCTGTCGCGCGTGACCTTGGCCGAACCTTCCAGCGCGACCGGCACGAGGATCTTGGCCAGGCGGATGTTCAGCGCGGCGGCAGTGCCGTCGGTCTGCTTGGCCATGGCGACGCGCATGGCATCGATACCGGCCGTGGTCACGCCGAGGCCGGCCAGCAGGTTGGCGTGGTCAGCATGGAACAGCGCTTTACCGTCGGCCATCGCCGGATTGCTGGTCAGGATCGCGTACACCAGGTCGCCCACGGTGCGGATCGCTGCGCGACCCATCAGCTTCGGGATCTTGGTGAAGGCGCCCAGGTCGTCGTTGATGATGGTCTGGCGGGTTATCGAGAACAGCTTGCCGTAGGTGGCCAGCTGCACCGTCTCGCCACGCTCGCCGATGTCGGCGTAGCGATATTCGCCGCCGTCCTGGATGCGGTCCAGGGTCGGGAAAGTGTTCAGGTCAACGCGCTTGCCCGGCTTGAAGTCACCCAGGCTGCCGACAGTGGTCCACAGCTGGAAAGTCTCTTCGGCTTCTTCGTAGCCTTTCATCATCGCCTTTTCGGCGACGTTCGCCAGCAGCAGCGGGAAGTCCGAGCCGGTGTGCGTGAAAGCAGCGGAAACCAGTTCCATCTTGCCCAGGCCGCGAGTGCTGATGCCGGCTTGCACCAGGCATTCGCGGGCGATGTCCATGGCCGAATAGCCGCGGTAGTTGTTCGCGCCATCGTCCTTGCCCAGGTTGGCGCGCGCCATCAGCGACGCCTGGATGCCCGCGCGGAACTTGTCGCGCGAGTCTTCCAGGGTGACGATGTGGCTACCGGCGATCGGCGCCGAGCCGCTGCCCAGGTGAGCCAGCAGACGCAGCTGGGCAGCCTCGACGGTGCACGCGGTGTCAGCGGCGCAGGCAGCTTCGACGGCAGCGACGCCCGGCGCCGTTGCGAACTTCGCGAAGGCGGCCGAGATCGCGGTGCGACGAACGCCATCAGCGGCGAGCGCTGCGGCGACGATCTGCTCGTGGGTTTGTGCTGCTGGTGCGGCTGCAACTGGGGCTGCGACCGCCGCTGGATTCGATCCTGGCATGGTGTTGCTCTCCTTCGGAGTGGTAGTTGGTGTTGGCGCGGCGGCTGCCGCTGGGGTGGTTGGCTGCGGGAACGAAGCGAACCGCGCCTTGATGAGACTGTGCAGATTGGCCGACGCTGCAACCGGCAGCGCCGAGATCACTGCATCGACCAGATTGGCTTCCAGCGCTTGCTCCGCGGTGTACCAGTGGTCCTTGCCGTCGAGCAGCATGGCGAGGATCTCGCCTTTGTCGCCGCCCGTCTTGGCGGCATAGCTGGTAGCCATGGCTTCCGCCCAGGTGTCGAGCATGTCGGCGTATTCGCGCAGGGCGACGCTGTTACCTTCCAGCCAGCCCCACGGTGCGTGCAGCATCATGGCTGCGTTCTCGGCCATCTCGACACGATCGCCGGCCATGGCGATCAGGCTGGCGATCGAGGCAGCGATGCTGTCGATCACGGTCGTGACCGAGGCCTTGTGCCGCTTGAGCGAGTTGTAGATGGCGATGCCGTCAGTGACGGAGCCGCCGTAGCTGGAAATGCGGACCGTCAGCTGCTCGACGTCGAGCGCGGCGACCTCGCGCACGAATTCATTGGCCGCGATCGTGTCGCCGTACCAACTCTCGCCGATGTCGCCGTATATCAGAATTTCGGCAGCCGACGCCGAGGCACCGGCCGTAGCACGGGCGTGCGGACGAATCGTGTACCACTTCGGTGTCTGCTCTGCGGGTGTAGGGTTCGCGGTTGGCATCTGGCTCTGTCCTTATTGAAGAGCTCAGTTTGCTTTTGATGGAGTCTCATTTCTAGGCAAAAATGCGACAATATTTCTGACCAAAAAAAACCGCCCGAAGGCGGCAAAGAGACACTGGTTGGCTCAGGCCTCGGGGAGATCTTCCGGTGGTACCGGCGCCGCCGGCGGCGCCTTGACCTCGTTCATGAAGTCGGAGCTGAAGACCAGCCCCTTCTCCTTGCACAGCTTGCGATGGGCGGCAATCTGCTCGATCACGTCGCGCGGATTGGCGCCGCGCTTGCGCATCACCTCGACTTCGCTCGCGAAACCGTCCGACACCAGGGTGTGCCAGGCCATCGCTTCCTTCATCGGGTCGATCCAGGGCATCGACTGGCCGACGAAGAGCGCGTCGTCAGCGCTGTCCGGCGTCACGTCTTTCGGCATCGGCACGGCGCCTGACAGGTGGGCGGTCAGCACGAAGTCCTGCCAGACGGGCTCGACGAACTGACCCACAAACTCGTCGGCCAGCACAGCGTAGTGGATCCACTGTTCCACCAGCTCCTGGCGCTGCGCCGAGTACGTGCCGTTGTAGTCGCGCGCAATGCTCGAGTAGCTACCGCCCAGGCCGGCGGCGACTGCGCGCAGTTGGCCTTGGCGGAACGTGATCAGGTTCGGGTTGGGCCGGTTCGAATCGATCAGGCCGATCTCCTCGCCGACGCCCAGGCTGTCGATGATCATGCCCGGGGAGAAGCTGATCTCCCGCGCTGCGGTGCCGGCCGCCTCCGGGTGCATGTCGGGCGAGCCCTTCTTGACGTACGCGGTGAGCGACGCCGCGACCTTCGCCGCGATGCGTTCAGATTCCTCATATTCCTTGATGTCGGCCAGCCGCGTGATCACACTGGCAAATTCTGACACGCCCCGCATCTGTCCAATGCGGTCGACCGACGCAACGTGGAACATGCGGCCGGCGTCGACGCGCTTGACGTCGATGCCGCGCTTCGACCAGTTGTCGCCAGATGGAAATGCCTTGTGCACGATGTAGGCCGTCGGCCGGCCCCACATGTTACGCTCGACGCCCTGCTGCACGCCCTTGTCCGGATCGTGGTAATCCATCGGCACCAGGTCCGCTTCGAGCAGTTCGAGCGAGTACGGCACCGTCGTACCATGATCGAGGCCGGCCACCGGTCCCATCAGCCGCTGGCTGAAGCACTCGCCGTCGCGTATCCAGGTCTTGCACACCAGGCGCTGGACTTTGCTCCAGTGGTGGCGGTGCGTGACCTCGGGCGTGAGCGCCCAGTCGCGGTATGCGTTGCGCAGCGCCTGGGCGTATTCCTCGTGGATCGTGCCGTCCTTGCGGCGCGGCTGCGGCTCGATGCCGATGCCGGTGGCGCCGACCACGTTGTTGACCAGGACGCGCAGGGCCCCGCGGGCAATGTCATGATTCTGCTCGAGGTTCCGAGCCAGCGCGCGCAGTGCGGGGGCGCCCTGCTGCACCTGCTGGTCGGGGGAACGCGGGTCGGTACCTGAGCGACGCAGGCGCGATGGCTTGGCGGCGTCGTACTGGCTCAACACATGGCGCGCGCTCATGCGCTTCAGCGCAGCGCCTGGGGCGATGTATGAGATGAGGCGGTCGACCACGTTCATTTCGATGCCAGCCTTCCGGTTCATTGAGCGCCTCCGAAGTTTGCGACTGCGAAGGATAGGCCACCGAAGGCGGGCGTGCCGGCGGCCTGACGCTGCTCCTGGGCGACCCTGCCCTCCCATTCCTTGCGGCCGGCGATGATGGACGGCAGATCTTCCATGCGCAACTTGCGGTCCCCCAGGCTGACTTCCTTGCCTTCGAGGACCGCTGCTTCAGCGGCCAGGTATTTTGCGAGCATGTCTGATGCGGCGGTCATGAGTTGCTTCCGGGATGGGGGACGGCCCACGTTACTTGTTCGGGAGTCGCATTTCTAGGCAAAAATGCGACTCCCTTGTGTTCTCAGTTGGTCAGGCCAGTTCGACTGAAAACGCGGCTATGCGCTCCTCCAGGATGTCAGAGTAGGTCGCCATGACAGCCGCCTGCTGCTGGAGCCGCTGCTGCTCAGCATCATCGAGAGTGCCGAAAATCGCAGTGCCGAAGAATGACCTCAGCTTGCCTGCCCTTTCGTCGAGCTCGCGCTTTTCGTCGATCACGCGCTGCTGGTGCGGCGGCACGGCAGTGCCGCCTGGATAGGCGATGTCAGGCGCGGGCTGGTGCAGTACATGTTCGAACATGGCGCGCGCTTCCTCAGCGTTGAGCAAATTTGTACCGGTGGGCCACCCAAGCGGGTGCTGCGGCGCCTTGAACGCAATGCCCGCATCCGGATGGAAGGTTTCTGGCAGCTTCCATCCGAGGAAGCGGTCGACGGCCGCCTTGACGTCCGGCGTGGGTGCTCGATAATGGCGGAGAATGTCGTGAGCAAGGGCGACCGCCTGGTCACGGCCGAGGATGATAGCGCTTGCATTGTTGTCACCTGCGCTGCGCACGGTAAGGACCACATCGCTTGGACAGGCGACGCGTTTGCTGAGGTTGACGTAGGCCGGGCAGCTGGTGCCCTGGTCGGTAAATGCATGGATGGTCATTGATCTTGCCTTTCAAGTTTGTACTGCGGATGTGCGCTCGCGCGCGGATAATGTTTCCAGTGCGGCTTGTTTAGCCGCCGGCGATGATCTTGTAGAAATGGCCGCGGCTGAGACCGTACTCGGCCATGAGCTCGCGGCGGTTGCACATGTCGTAGCGCGCGCGGATTTCGCTGGCTCGGGCGTGCGCGTCGGTCTGCTTTTTCACGTAGACCCTCTCCCCGCCCCAGCAGGTGCGCAGTTTCGTTTCGATCTCCTTCTCGGCTTCCGGCGTGAACACCGCGCCCAACGATTCACGCACGGCCGCGAGCATGGCGCCAATGATGTCGATTTCCTGCACCTGCGTGGCGGCGGTCTCCTGGTCGACCGCTCTTCCGTGGCGAAGCACCGTGGGATGCCGGGCATGTGACCTGGTGCCGATGATGCCGATTTCTTCTATTTGCATTTAATTAAATCCCCTGTTGGACCATTCTTCCGACGCGAAGCGGCTTGCCGCGCGTCGGTTTGTGACAGGCGCCGGCGGCGTGGCCGGTGCCGTATTCTTGTTGTCTGCCGCCTGTGCTACTGGTGCGGCTGGTGCCTCGATCACGAGGGGCTGGCTGAAGAGATCGGCCATGGATGGCTGTATTTCCTCCTCGAGCGCGTCCCACCATTTATCCGTCTTCTTCGCCAGCTCGAAGTGCGTCTCGAGCCAGACCGCATAGACCGTGCAGTCCCAGGCCTCCACTCGCTTGCGGATCGCCGTCCAGCGCGATTCCGTTCCGCCGGCGGTAACCCGCTCAGCACGAATTTCACCAGCCATCTGCTTGAAAAATTCATCGCTCGCCGCCTTCGTGAAGTTGATGTAGCCCGGCCCGGGCTTGGTGATCTGCATACGGCCGTAGATCAGGTCCTTCGCCAGATTGGTACCGACCTGCCAGAGGATCGCTCCGTTCTTCTTTTTCCGGCCCCGCCAGTCGATGTCGACCTTCGTAGCGCCGTCCTTGATGTGCTTCTCGCGGCCCGACCGCCCCTTCACCGCAAACACGCGTTTGGCGGCGTGCGCCTGGGCGAAGCTGTAGACCGCGTGAGAGTGGTGGCCGCCCGAGTCGATGGCCGTGCCGTAGATCTTCAGCTTCTGGCCAGCGGCGTGCTGGAACTCGGTCTCGAACAGGTACTCGGCGACGTCGGCCCAGACCGCATCCTCGCTCGGGTTGCCGTAGAAGATTCGATAGTCGATGAGCCAGGTCTGGCAGCCGCGCCCGTATCCCCAGACCGCGACCTCGACGCGGTTGTCCTGGGTGTCGGCGCCGGCCAGCAGCCGTACGCAACCGCGCGGTACCAGCCCCAGCGGGCGGTCGTCGGCACGCTCCTTCAGCTGGTCGGCATCGGTCTTCTCGACGTCCTGCTCCCATGTCTCGCCCTTCGTCGTGTTCGTGAACGCCTTGAGCGAGGTGATATCCCCCTCGCGGGCCTTGTTGAAAGCGGCGATGAACTCGCGCACCAGCTTGGCCCAGGTGACCAGGGGGCTGTACGCGGTCCAGACGTGGAACGCAATATGCCGCGGCGGCTCAATCACGGCGCCGGCGGCGTTGCGGAAGATGCCGGCGTGGTCGATCGTGACGCTGGCGTCCTCGTTCTGCCAGCGGCCGCAGGGCGCCGCGGTGAGGTACTGGCCCTGGTCGATCATCGAATGGCAGTGGGGGCACACGTGGCGCACGCTGTCCGGGTCGTCCTTGAGCCACTTGAAGCCAGTGGCCTCGTCCTTGCCGCCCCAGGACAGCGCGTGGAAGGCGCCACAGTCCGGGCACGGAATGGCGTACCGCACGCGCAGGTCCGCCGCCAGTGAACGCTCATCGATGAGCGAGAATCCCTTCAGGCCCGGGGTCGACCCGACCACCAGCTTCGGGAACGTGGCACCCTCGACCCGCTTGGCAGCCAGAGTGACCGGGTCCCCCTCCTTCTCCACGTCCCGGTCGAACGCGTCCAGCTCGTCGAGCAGCGAGTTGTCGACCGAAATCCGGCGGTAGCTACGCGCCGCCTTGCCGCCCCTGGTGTGCAGCATGCAGCCGAGGAACTTCTTCTGCTGCAGCGTGTTGTCCTTGTGGCGCGACATGTGCGCAGGGAACGCCTTCCGCATCACCTTCACGTCGCGCAGCATCGGTTCGAGCTCCGTCTTGACGAACTCGTCGCTGTCGCCGTCGGTCGGCTGCCACAGCGCCTGGTTGCGGCGCTTGTGCTCGATGAAGTAGCCGATCGCCGCGAGCAGCATCTTGGTGTAGCCAACCCGGGCCGACTTCATGAAGTCGATCTCGAAGATGTCGTCGTTGCTGATGCAGGCCATGATTGCGCGCTGGAAGGGCCATGCCTCCCAGGCCTGCTCGACGTACGACGATTCTTTCGACAGGTAGAAGTGCTCGCTGGCCCACTGGTCGAGGGTCATCGGCTCGGGCACGCCGAAGGTGCCGAGGCCGCGCGTCAGGCACGCGTTGACGGCGGCGGACTTCCAGCCCAGCACCTCGGCCATGTCACTCATGATCCACCTCGAGCATCGGTGCGCCGGCTTCGTCTTCCTCGTCCACCTCGCGCAGGTCGTCTAGGGAGATGGCCGCGACGATGTTGCGTGCCTTGGCGATTTCCTTTTCGATGTTGCCGATTTCTTCGGACGACAGGCTCGGCACCCGCCGCCGCACGGCGCCCGGGATTGCGTCGAAGATGCCGCTGATGCGCGCACCTGCCTTCGACAGCACTTCCTCGATCAGCACAACCGGGGCCAGCTCGCCCCGCGTCACACCGTTCTGCATCTCGATGCGCTCTCGCTGCGCCTTGGCCAGCGCCGCCCGCTCTTCGACCAGGTCGAGGGTGCCGCCTGATGCGCGGCCGGCCGCAGTTTCGCGCAGGTGCGAGCAGTACGCATGCAGCATTTGCTGCCCGCTCATGCTCGGATCGATCACACCGCTGGCGACGATCTTGCTGACCGCCTGCTGGCTGATGCCGACCAGCCTGCCGAAGTCAGCCTGGGTCATCGAATTGGACAAATCAGACATTACAACCCCCTTGCAACATACCTGTGACTAGCGGGAATTCGGGGTTCGAATTACCCTTGACAGCCCCTGCTGGGGAGTACCTTGGAAAGTTGCACAGGGGCATCATCGCGCCGTCCTTTGGGCTTCGGCCCATGCCTGCGCGAACTCGCCGGGGAACTCCTGGTCGGTGGTCTGCTGCGCCACGTATTCAAAGTCGAAGATCGCCTGGTACACGGTCGACCGGACGAAGATCATCACCGGCTTGATGGCCGTGCCGCGCGCGAAGCTGACACGCTGGTAGATGCCCAGCGGCAGGCGGTCACCGGGGCGGCCGACGAAGTAGACAAAGCCCTGCTTCTTGGCAGTGCCGCGCGCCAGCGCAGCGCGACGCTTCGCAGTCATGTTCGCCTTGTAGCCCGCCTCCGGAAACGCCTTGAAGTAGGAAAGGATCTGAACGATCTGCCCACGGTCCAGGTTACCGTACGCGTCGAGCCTAGCCGCGGCGCCCGGCACGATCCGATAGCCCGTTGGCAGCGCCCCGACCGACTGCAGTGCACGCTCGAATCGCTTCTGGCCGCGCGTGCCACCTTTGAGCTGTGCTGCGAGGAATACAGCCGCTGGCGTGGCCTTGGCAGCGAAGTCCTTCAGCTTTACCTCAACGCTCAGGTTGGATGCCGTGGCAGGCCGCACGAACAGGCTGGAGAGGGTGTACGGGGTCGGGCTCTTGAAAATGTCCCGCATTTCGCGCACTTCAGCCTTCTCGACCTTTTTACCCGTGCGGGTGAGCGCCACCCTGGTGGCGAACTTCACCTGTTTCTGATCGGCCGTGGTGTGGCGGGTCAGCTGCGCAATCGCATCGTTGACGTTGATTGCCATCTCAAGCACCTTCCTTACATGGGTTATCGGACGCAGGCACCAACCCTGTTAGCCCGAAACCCGCATGGATAGTGACTCTTAACAGGGTTATCAGGGTTAACAGGGTATGTGTCACACACACGAGAGTTTGTAGGGCCTTGAATCCCTGAATCGAATTCGTTACGTGTGCGCGCCCGACCCCTGTTAACCCTGTTAACCCTGTTAAACCCGCATGGGCAGTGGCTTTCAGCGTTACAGCCGAGGCCGCTTGAGTGTTAACCCCTGTTATCGAATGGGCGAATTTCATGCGGTGCCCTTAATATCGGCGAGTTTGTAGAAGCGTTCGCACTGCTGGCTGAGGCTTTCGGGCGCCTCTTCTTCCGGCTGCGGCACATGCAGCACGGTAAGCAGCTTCTTCGCAGCGCCGCCGATGGTGACCCACTGCCGGTCCTTCTTCACGCGCTGGGCGATCAGCTCGGAGAACTTCGTCAGCGAGAGCGCCTTGAACCCGAACCGGCTGCAGTAACGGCCATACATCACGTACAGGTGCTCGGACAGGCAAGAGCAGTACGGCACGCTCAGGTCCCCGGCCTGCCATGCCAGGTAGAAGGCCTCCCAGTCCGGGCGACCGAAGTTGATCATGCGTTCCTTCGACGCCGTCATGATCGGCTTGGTATGCGGCGTGAAGCCGTCCAGCGGATATTCGAGCAGGAAGGCATAGAACGCCTCGCTTAGCCCATCGGCCAGCGCAGCCTGAATCTGTGCCAGCAGCGAGGGGTCGAGGGGATTGCGCGCCTCGGCCACCTGGAAGCGCCGGTCCTCGGGCTCGATCGGCACGGCCTGGAACTCGTTCGACAGCATCACCACGTTCATGTGGTTCGCCTCGGTCCGGTCGTCCTTGAATTTCTGGCTGATCGGCATGTCGCGGCCGGTGATCATGTGCTTGATCAGGCCGAAGTGGCTGTATTTGTCCTGCCTGGACAGGATCTCCTCGAACAGGACGAACAGCTTCTGCGATCGCCAGTGCGTGTACTGAGCCTCGAGCTGATGCTGGCCGCCAGTGGCGCCGTGCGCACCGTAGATCGGTTTGACGATGCCCTCGAAGAAGAGGCTTTTGCCGGTGCCCTGCTTCTCGCCGAACATCAGGATCGCGGTTTGCATCTTGGCGCCTGGGTTCTGCAGCGGATAGGCCAGCCAGCACAGGATCCAGTGGAAGATCTCGTCGCAGTTCGCCTCGCTGCTGCACAGGCTGTGCAGCAGGCCCAGGGCGAGTTTTGCCTTGGCCTCATCCTTCTTCGGCTTGAGCGGGAAGCCTTCGAACATGTTGATGTGCGTGTCCAGGTCGACGCGCTGGGTCGGGTCGAAGACCAGTTTGTCCAGGTCGACCTCGCGGTGCATTGGGTGGCTGATCCAGCGCGACGCCAAGTCGGAGCTGCGCGCCAAGGCCATCGCATCGTACGCAATCACGGTGCGCTTTTCGGCGTCCCAGACGGTTTTCGTCCCGTACAGCAGGGTGTACCGGTCCAGCATCATGACGATATGGTTGTCGGCCCCCGCCCCCCCTTCGTCAACGGCGACGCCGCGGATCGTCTTCGGCAGGTTGCGCGGACTGATGGTGCGCCGCTCGGCGTGCGTGGACCAGGCCAGCGCACCTTCCTTGCCCACCATGTCAACGAACGCCGCGCGCTTCATGCGCAGCTTGTTGAGCGAATCCCATACGTCGGTCGACCCTTGCACCAGGGCGCAATGCGCGAGCGCCCATTGCAGCGTGAAGATGCCCGTCATCACCGGCGCCTCTGGTGTCGAGGGGGCGGGGGGAGTGGCTTGGGCGCCCTGCTCCTGAACGGATGTGGGAAACGCGTCGGTTGCATCGCGCAGCGGCATGTCGTCGAAGTGCGCTGGGATGTCGTCGCCAGCCACGGCGCCGGCCGGTTCACCGATGAGGGCGCGGGAGCGCGCGGCCAGCACCTGGGCGCCCACCACCTCGAGCGATTCAGCCAGGTACAGGTCATTGAAGTCGGACCACTTGTCGTCGACGCGATCGGCGAACTGAGGACAGACCACCGAGGCGTTGCCGACCGCGCGGGCCGCCGCTCGTGCGCGCGAAATGCCGGCATTCTCGAACTTGCACAGCGCGACCTGCCGGCCGGCACGGATATCGGCTTCGATGTAGTCGGTGTCCGTCGCGTCCTTGCGCCACGTCGCGCGCACGCGCACGATGTCGCCGCCTTTGGATTGGAGCTCGTGGTCGGCGCCGTCCATAACCGGTACCCACTCCACGTCGAAGTCCTTCAGCAGGGCCTCGGCCAGGCGCGCGATGATGCGCATGTCGTCGTCGGCCAGAAACAGTAGGTGGGCGTGCGGGAAGTCTCGGCGCAGCTGCCGCGCAACCGGAAGCAGATTGCCCGCGTTAAACGCAACCATCACCGGCGTATCGAAGCCGGTGGCCATGCGGACGGTCTCGCACGTAGCGTAGCCCTCGCCGACCTCGATCAGCGGCGAGTCGGCGGTAACGGCGCCGAGCAGGCAGCAGGCGCCGATCATGTCGCCGCCGGTGCTGAAACGCTTCGATCCATCAGGTTCGATCCGCTGCAGCGCGGACAGTGCGGCCCCGGCAGCGCTATATTTGCGAGCCGGCACCAGCAGCTGGCCGCTGGCCGTGACGCGCGTGCCCTCGGTGCCCACACGCTTGCGCTCGAGGTAAGCGTGTGGTTTCTCGGCAGCGCCGCGCCAATCGGCCCGAGCTCGGCCAGCGGCCAGCTCGGCAGCGCGCCGTTTCCGCTCATCCGACAGCTGCTGCTGCTCCGCCTGCTTACGCTCGGCCTCCGCGCGCTCTCCTGGCGTGACGCCTTCCCAGTCGATAGTAACGGGAACCGCGTTTTGCTCCTGGCCCTGCCAGATGCCGTAGGCGCCGGTTACGACGCGACGACCGCTGCTCAAGGTCAGTTCGCGCAGCACGTACCAGGCCTTCTTGGCGCGCCCGAACCGGTGGATCTTCCCATCGAGCAGCGGATGACCCGACGGCAGGCTGGGCAAGCCCGAGCCGGTCATCTGGTCGATGACTTGCTCAAGCGTTGCCATTGGCAGCCCTCTCGTTCAGCAGTTCGATCAACATGCCCTGGTAGTGGGCCAGGACGCGCAACGTTTCCTCTTCGGTACGTGGTCCTTTACGAATATGGCGACGCTCAATCGGTTTCCTGGTCGAATCGTGTGGACGGTCGCATGCAGCATGGATATTCTCTAGCGGGGCGTTATAAGTCATGTTGCTCGTGAATGGCGTTAATGGGTGCCTTCTATTCGTCCGCATCAGCGTTCTGCCATCCCTTCGAACCGCGCGACGACACACTCCAATGCCTGTTCGGTGCACTTCACGGCATGACGCACGCGCTCGACTTCAGCACGGGTAATCTTGCCGTCGGCAAGTGCCTTGGTCATCTCGGCGCCCACGTCGCCATTCGTCTGCCAGACCCGGGCAATCATTTCGACCAAGGCCATGTCGCCCGCCTCTACACCCTCCTCAACCTTCACGCACACATAGCCCCGGTTCTTAGCCAGCGCATGGAGGACAGCATCGTTGTCGGTAAATTCCATGACCCGCTCGATATCATCGATCGTGATCACGTTAACCGCGCTGTTCGGGTTCGCCTTGTTACGCAGGATGGTCGCCGACATGCCAAGGCGCACCGCCAAGGCGGCGCAGCCGCCTGGAGTGGAGTGGACGGTATGGTGGAAGGCGTCTTTCGCGTTCATGCGGATATCCGAAAAAAGAATGATGTGGAGAAATCGTCGAGCTGCAATGATTCAGTTATGGAAAAGTCAACTCAAAATTTCGGCATCGCCAGCTCGGCGCTTCGGTACAGCCTGGCAAGGAACGTCCTGCTCTCCCGCCTGATCGCAAGTGCTGGCTTCAACCACCAACTCGGGCCAGATTCGCTGCCAGTCGTCGGGCCTCAGGTGCTCGCGCGTTACCACACCCCCGGTTTCCCTCCAAATATCAACGCATCGTTCCGGGGAAATCGGCGACTTCCCGTTCGCCATCTGCGAAAGATACGAAGGAGAGACGCCAAGACGGCCCGCGAGGGCGACAGCCCGTCCACGTTCGGTTGAGATGTAAGTTTTGAGGTCCATTCACCCAGTTTAGTGAATACTAAACCGTACGTCAAGTGAATACTAATTTAGAAAACGCTAAACTTGACCCATGGATATTGTTGAGACAAGACGTGAGAATTTGCGCCGCTGGGTTGCCGCGAATGGGACGCCTGCGAAGGAACGAAGCTTCTTTTCACAGTTGCAGAAAGATGCATCCTTTGGTGAGCGAGTAGCTAGACGCCTGGAGAAACAGTACAAGATGGGCGATGGTTACTTGGATAAACCTCTAAACACGCAGACAAGTAGCCAAAGCATTCCGTTCGACGAGAACGTCGTTCCTGCAACGATAGGCCTTCGCCCGATCCCAGTCATTTCATCAGTGCAGGCCGGCGCGTTGCGTGACATGGACAATCCTTACAGCCCAGGTGATGGGTATGCCTACGAGTACACGGATCAGGACTTATCGCCATGGGCTTTTGCTCTTGACGTTGAAGGGCTCTCGATGAGCCCGGAGTTTCGTCCTGGGGACAGGATTATTGTCGAACCTGAAATGTCACCAAACCCCGGAGATTTCGTCGTAGCACGAAACGGAAGTGAGCAAGCAACTTTTAAGAAATACCGGCCGCGCGGAATCGACTCTTCGGGGAATATGATTTTTGAACTTGTCCCGCTGAACGACGATTACCCGACTCTTCGTAGCGATACCGAGCACTTATCGGTAATAGGCGTGGTAACCGAGCATCGAAAGAAGCTGCGAAGATCTTAATCGCGTGAGTTATTACGAATCTGCCAAAATCGATATTATCGAGGTTCCCCGTATAAAACTAAGGCTCCGCGCCGGATCTTCTAGTTACGATACCGTCCCCGACTTGTCAAGCCTGGAGCCGCTGCGAGTGTTGACTCCTGAACTCGGGTCGCTGGGCTTATTTCCGCAGCGCCTCCTAGCTATGCGGGTGCGCGACCAGGGGATGGAGCCAATGCTTTTTGAGGATGACTGGATTGTAATTGATACAGGCGATACCGTCCCACGAAGCCGCGAGGTTTTTGCCATAAACTGGAACGGTGAGGCGTGCGTGCAGCAACTAGTTGAGCGAGGTGGCCAGTGGTATCTGAGTTCAGTGAATCCGGATTTCAAGCCTATAAACACTCGTAGTGGCCAGATAAGCATTGTCGGTCGCGTGGTGTATCAGCCGGGTCGAAGGATTGGTGGACGACTGTAATTGATACGGACATAGAAAGATAACAAGCGGAGAATTAATGGCCACATTAGAAATTCATGCCGGGGATTTCCCCACCGGTAAATGCACTATAAATAGCGGCGTTATCATTCTTCCTTGGCAATCGGGAGATGGTCTAGTCGGCCGATCGGTAGTCCTCATTGGACAAATAGCCAGTGTCGCAATAGCGACTGAGGAAGAAGTTAAGCGTACTGGCGGGACCATAGGGTGGGGATTGGTTGGAGCAGCAGCACTTGGGCCAGTCGGCATGCTCGCGGGTCTGCTCCTAGGCGGCAAGGGGAAAGATGTGACATTCATTCTTCAATTAAAAGACGGGAAGAAAATGCTTGCCACTACTGACGCGAAAACTTTCACGAAAATTCAGGCGCTGGCTTTTTAGCACCGTAGGAGCGTTGTGGCGTTGTGGCGTGGACCCAACGTCCAGCACCGCAGGTACGAGCCGCATAGCCCAGGCCGCCGGCGAACAAAACGAATCAGGCCTTGGTTTACCTTTCATGCCCCGTGAGTCGGGGCTTTTTTTCGTCCGTCTCCTGCAACGGCTAGCACTTTTTTTAACAACCTCGCACTTAGTTTAGTAAGTACTTGACGTGTGGTTTAGTATTCGCTAAAGTCCTCCTGACGAACCGAGCTCGGCATCCGCTGAGCATCCTCTGGAGAGCACATGCGAACCTTCCACGTTACCGTCCGCACCGCCGGACACCCCACCGAGTACATCGACGACCAGTCGCAGTCCGCAGCTGAGGCCGGCGAGCTGGCTGCTGCCCGCTTCGCCGATGTCCCTTGCGGCATCACTGTGATCGCGGGAGGTCGCTGATGGTCGCGCAGACCCGGCCGCTCAATCCGGTTGCGATGCCATCGCCGGGACGCAGGCACTTCGCGCTCCGCCCCACACCGAAAGGTACGCTCGCATCCCTGCGGAAGGCAATCCTCGACTGCGCCCACCAAGCGACGACCGTCGAGCCTACCGACACCGACGCCAGGCTGCACAGCTTCATCGCGAAGCTCTCCGGAACGATGGAAGGCCTGGGCGAGCGCGAGCTGGACGCGGCGCTCTGGAACCTGATGACGACCCACCGCCAGCCAACCGCCGACGAGCAGCTCGGCATCGACTGGTGGAACAACCTCACCGAGGAGCGCCGCGCCCACTGGCTGCGCGTCGCCAACTCGGCCGCCCCCTTCGCCGCTTGGCAGGCCTTCTGCGCGGCCGAGAGCGACCTGGCGGTGGACGGCTGACATGCACCGCATCTCGCCCGACGCCGCCGCTCTGGAAGTCGCACATCACCTGCTGCGCACCCCGCAGCCCCTGGACGAGATGCTCAAGAACCCCAGCCTCAAGATCATCCTCGAGGCAGTCGCCCGCCGGCACATGCAGCGCCGGGACCGGGTGGATTTCAAAAAGCTGCAAGCACACGACAACGATTAGAAAGGATCACCCCACCCCATGGCCAAGAAAGCATTCGCCGTCTTCCTGCAGGAGCTGTGCGACGGCCGCACCCACGCCGAGTTGAGCGACCAACTGGCCACCCTCCTCGAGAAGGTCAAGGAAACCGGCAAGGGCGGCGAGCTCACCCTGAAGCTGAAGGTGAAGCCTGCCGGCCGCGGCGCCGACGTCGACAAGATCGTGATCGGCGACAGCGTCACCCTCAAGCTGCCCAACCCTGAGCGCGGCGAGGACTTCTTCTGGCTGACCGAAGACCACGACCTGTCGCGCAACCACCCGCGCCAGGGAAACCTCGAGCTGCGCGAAGCCAACCCATCCCAACCCATCACCTTTAAGGATGCATCGAAGTGAACGACAACAATAACGGCCTGGCCAAGGCCATCCAAGAGATCGGCGCCATGTCGGTGGCCGCCACCGACATCAAAGAGATCGACGGCACCACGCACCTGGTTGTGCCCGAAGACTACAGGCACATCGACCTGACCGCTGCGATCGAAAAGGCCGGCGCCGCACCACGCCGCAAGACCGGCACCGTTCACCTGAGCGAGATCGGCAGCTTCAACGTGTTCTGCGCCGACCAGGGCGAGACCGGCAACGTCTACATCTATGCCGATCCGGAAGCCCGTACGCTGACTGCGGTGCTGAACGATCACGTGCACGATGACGAGACGGCCGGCTGGCGTGACTACCGCGCCGTCTTCAAGGCCGAGCTGAGCCGCGAGTTCGAGACCTGGCTGCGCCATAACAAGAAGCTGATGGAGCAGGAAGAGTTCGCCATCTTCCTCGAAGACAACATCGCCGACGTCGTCGAGCCGTCCGGCGAAACCCTGCTGCAGGTCGCGCTTACTCTGCAGGCCAAGACCGAGGTCAACTTCAGCAGCCACCGCCGCCTCGACAACGGCCAGGTGCAGTTCGCTTACAGCGAGACCATCGACGCGCGCGCCACCGGCGGCTCGATCGAGATCCCGCGCGAGTTCGCGATCGGCGCCCGCCTCTTCAAGAACGGCGAAGGCTACAAGGTGCGGGCGCGCCTGAAGTACCGCCTGGGCGCCGGCAAGGTCAAGTTCTGGTACGAGCTGGACCGCGCCGAGAACGTCATCGAGGACGCCTTCCAGGCATACGTCAACCAGGCGCGCGAGAACGGCTTCACCGTCCTCTTCGGCAAGCCGTAACGAAAGATCCTGCCATGCACAAACGAGCATTCCAAAAGGGCGCGCGCATCCCGATGACCGCCGAGACCTACAGCCGCCTGGCGCTCCAGTTGCGCATGGCAGGCGAAGCACTGATCACCCACCCTACCCCCGACACCTACAACCAGCTGACGAAGATGCTGGCCACTCTGGTGCGCGCGAAGATGGACAGCCCAGCGATCGACGATGCGAACAAGGCCTTGTCGGACATCTGCGATCGGTTCGAAGAGGAAGGGCGCATCCACGTCACCGACGACGAAGCCGTCCGCATTCGCCAGGCGGTCGCACGCCTGGACAGCCAGCTGCCGAACGTGGCAGTCAACCACTTCCGCCAGGCCGTAGCCGAGGTCGAAGTCTTTTGCGCCAGCGTCGGCGCGTAGGAGCCCACCACATGGATATGCAAACCTGCGGCATCACGACCATCGCGATCGATTGGCACCCGGTGGCCAGCGGCTTCCCGGACGACGACACGACCGTCTTGGTCGCACTGGACGACAAAGAGGTGTACACGGCCTACCGCGACGCCGGCAACTGGCGCGCGATCGACTCCTCGCCGCTCCCTGAGGAGTGCGTCACGCACTGGGCGCACATGCCGCCGGCACCAGGCGAGGAGTATTCAGCACCTGCGCGAACCGCAGCACCGGTGCTCCTGCCGCTGAACGAGCAGACCACCATAATCCTCGGCCGCGCCGACTTTGCCTGCGCCCGTACGGCGCAGCGCCTGCGCGAGCTCGGCCACAAGATCGGTCGCAACAACCAGGAAGAGCAGGCGGCTGTCATCCACCTGCATGTGAACATGTACCAGGTGCACGGCGCCGCGTGGTTCCAGCATGCGAATGCTTATCTGGACCAGGGGCGGCCGGCGGCAGAATTCGCACAGGCAAAGGCGACGGCGTAATGAAGCGCGACGCCTTCACCTTCGACCTCGGTTTCGGTCCCGAACGCATTGCCGACAACTTCGCCGGCGGCGGCGGCGCCAGCGAGGCAATCCGCCAGGCATTCGGCCGCGATCCGGACATCGCCATCAACCACGATGGCGAGGCCTTGGCCATGCACGCGGCGAACCACCCAACCACGCGCCACCTCACCGAAGACGTCTTCCTGGTGGATCCGCTGCGCGAGCTCGGCGATGGCCCACTCGGCGCGGTCTGGTTTTCCCCGACGTGCACGCACTTCTCGAAGGCCAAAGGCTTCAACATCCTCGACCAGAAGACACGCGGCCTGGCGTGGGTCACGTATAAATGGGGCGTGCTGTTGGCGCCGCGCCTGATGTTCCTTGAGAACGTCGAAGAATTCCAGGGCTGGGGACCGCTGGACGATCACGGCCGACCGGTCAAGGCCCTGAAGGGCCGCACGTTCGAGGCGTTCGTGCTGGGCCTGACCACGGGCCTGCCGAGGGACCACCCCGACCTGCCGGAGATCGTCAAGACGCTGGGTCCGGACTTCCCGATCGAACGCATCATCGCCGGCCTGGGCTACAAGGTCGAATGGCGCGTGCTGCGCGCGTGCGACTTCGGCGCCGGCACGATCCGCAAGCGCCTGTTCATGGTCATGCGTCGCGACGGCATCGCCATCCGCTGGCCGGCGCCTACGCATGGCGATCCGAACTCGCTCGCCGTGAAGTCGGGCAAGCTGCTGCCGTTCGTCACCGCGGCGGACTGCATCGACTGGTCGATCCCATGCCGCTCCATCTTCGGCCGCAAGAAGCCGCTGGCGGAAGCAACGCTGCGGCGTGTCGGGCGCGGGTTCGAGCGCTACGTAAAGGATGCGGCACGCCCCTTCATCGTGCCGCTGACGCACCAGGGCACCGACCGTGTCAATTCAATCGACGACCCGCTGCCTACGGTCACCTGCGCGAACCGCGGTGAACTGGCGCTTGTGTCGGCGTCTTTGGTCCAGATGGGCTATGGCGAAGCCCCAGGGCAGGCGCCGCGCGCGCTGGACATCAGAGAGCCGCTGGGCACGATCGTCGCTGGCGGCGGCAAACACGCGATGGTCGCCGCCTCGCTGGTCCAGTACTACAAGAGCGGCAGCCAGAACGTGTCGGCGGACCGACCGATGCCCACCATCGTGACGAAGGACCGCGTTGGCGTCACCTGCGCCTATCTGGCGAAGCATTACAAGGGCGTGATCGGCGCCAGTGTCGAGCAGCCTACGCCGACCGTGACGACATCGGACCACACCTCGCTCATCACCGCGCACCTGGTCGGCATCGACAACCAGAGCAATGGCGCGCGCGACACGTGGGACGTCGCCCAGCCGCTGAACACGATCGTGACCGAAAACCGCCATGCGGTCGTGACCAGCAACCTGGTGAAGCTGCGCGGCACCAGCACCGCAGCTGCCGTCGACGCGCCGCTGGGAGCAATCACGGCCGGCGGCCAGCATCACGCCGAGATGCGCACCACGCTCGCGTATCCGGGTCAGACCTCGGAGCGCCGGGAGCAGGTGCGCGTCTTCCTGCGCGCGTACTGTCCAAGCCTAAAGGAAGCCGAGTTTCCTGAACTTGTGACGATCGACGGCGTGGTCTATGAGGTGCTCGACATCGGCCTGCGCATGCTGGTTCCGCGCGAGCTGGCCAACGCCCAAGGCTTCCCGCGCAGCTACATCCTGGACCCATTCTTCACGAAGATCTGCAAACGCGGCCGCACCGTTACCCGACGCCTGTCGGGCAGCGCCCAGGTCCGGATGATCGGCAACAGCGTGGCGCCACCGCCGGCCGTCGCTGTGATCCGGGCAAACATTGCATACGAAGCCGAGCTTACGCGCTTGGCGGCCTGATACAAGAAGGAATTGAATCTATGACCATTTATAAAAACGGCCCTGGCAACGTGCCGCGCCTGCCTCGCGCCGTAGTCGACACACTGATCAACTCGGCTGGCGTCAGCCGCTTGGCGTACGACGACAAGGACCAAAACGCACAGGTGCATAACCTTGTACACGACACCTGCGAGGAGTTACTCGCGCGCCTGCCCACCTCTCAACCTGCCGTGGCGGCGGGCGACGTGAAGACGTATCGCATCCCGTTCAGCCGCATCCGCGCCACTTGGCTGCGCCGTGCGCTGATGCTCATGGCCTACCCTGGCATGGTGGCGTGCAACTGGCTGCTCATCCTGTGGGCGGCAACTAAAACGCTGTTGACGCTGCCGCTGGTCGTGCTGCTGAAGGTGTTGGCGGCGCCATTCCAAATGCTCGGGGAAGGCTTCACCGAAGCGTGGCGTGGACGCGGGCCTGGAAGTAACAGCGCAGCCGTCAATGGCTCAGGCGATCCGGAAGCCGGAGCAGCATCGTGACGCGCCGGATCAGTAGCTGGGACCAGCGGCGCCTGGCCGCCGCCTGCCTCAACCCGGGCGCCACGATGGGAAGGCACGCCGCGATCCAGCGGGAAAGCCCAGTCGGCATGTACTCGCCGATGCGCAACTGCCAAGGCCCTTGCCGCAAGCGCCGCTCACATATGCAATTCACTGGCGCGAACACGATGTGCAACCAATGCATTCGACGCGCGCCAGCGAGAAAGGCCTCGACCGCCCCGCAATCCACTGTAGAAAATCCGTGAGTTCTCACAAAAATTCCTAGAGGCAGTCATGAGCGTGGAGACAAGTGCGCAAGGTGGCGAGACCACCAAGTCATCGAGCAAGCGGGGCCGGCCCACGACCGGCAGAGCCCTCAGCGCAGCCGACAGACAACAGCGCCGCCTAGAAAAGCTCGAGGCAGAAGGCAAAGCGCTGCTCCCGCGAGTAGTGGTCTCACAAGAGGTGCAGAAGGCACTCGTAAAGTTCGTGCAGTTCAAGGACGGCGTGACGCTCGGGGACGCCGTCGACCTGATTGTTCGCGACAGGCTGCTGAGAAAGCGTTCAGGCCGGCGCAAACCAAAACCGAAGCAACCGCCTGCCGTGGGCGGTGCAATCTAAAGCAGTAACCGGAGAATAAACATGAGCGAGAACGACCTGATTCAGCAAATGGCCGCAGCCCTGGCCCAGCACCTACAACCAGCCATCCCCGTCCAGATCGACATGTGGGATGTGGCCACCATTGCGCGCGTGCTGAAGCGCAGCGAGACCCAAGTGCGGAACCGCATGATCTGCCTGCCTGACTTCCCGAAGGCCATCCGCCTGCCGGTGGTGGGCGGCGGCCGGGGTCAGCCGCTGTTCCGCGCGAGCGAGGTGCTAGAATGGGCCGGGAAATACCAGGACCGGCACTAAACTGGTACCGGTTCGATTCCGGGCGCCGCCCTTCTCCGCGGCGACAGCATGTAGCAGCTCAACAAAAAGATTTTCTCACTTCGCGTAAATTACGCATCAGCCTTCCAAGCCCTTGAATTTAATAGGGTTTGGACTCCGGCTCCCGGCACCACAACGTTGTATTCCAGAACATCAGCACTACGCAAAACCCGCATGCTTACCGGCATAGCGGGTTTTTTGTTGCCCGAGTCTGCCTCGCACAGTAGCATTGTGTGCATATTCACACAGCATATTGTTGCAATATTATTAAATTTCAATTAATCACATGAATTTTCCATGTGGCTATGC
>Ga0213834_100233_pt1 | contig 41445 bp, 39 predicted proteins | sample SWPTP12_FD_160580 | JGI IMG/M metagenome (GOLD analysis project Ga0213834, IMG submission 160580) | Coastal seawater microbial communities from Marineland, Florida, United States - SWP TP1 #2 | ecosystem: Environmental > Aquatic > Marine > Coastal | place: USA: Florida | collected 2016-08-06 | reverse complement strand
CATGCTTATAACTTTATCAAGCAACTTGCGCTCTTCCAGAACACCGGTCACCAGCTTCAGCAAATCAATACTCTCGGCGCGGAGGGCTGGCACGTGTTTTCTCAATGCTGGCAAGACGGTGCCGGAAAGAAAGCTCCGCATGTCCAGCTCCCGCTCTGGCGGATAATCGAAAATCCAGAAGCCGATTTCGTTGCCAAGCCCTTTACTATCCAGAAAGTCGCGAGAGGTCAGTCGTGGCAGAATTTGGTTAAGGCGTTCTTCAAAGCTGAGGTTCATCTCAGGCGCTCCAGACAGGCATAGACATAATTTTCGTTATGGGTGCTCAGGTATCGCCGCACGTCGGGGTGCAGAGATTGCGGTGTCAACTTCATCGAACGGGCACTTTGGAGGTAATTCGCTTCAGTCAAGATGCGAACGATGACTTGGAACAGTTTGGCTCTGGTTGAGACTGACCAGCCGGATACGGCCGCGTCACGGTGAGCGCACTCAGCCAAAAAATCTTGCCAGTCCGAGGGCGCCAGGGTTGGCTCAAGGCGTCGCTGGCGGTCGGCATAAACATGGAGCATGAAGTCACCCAGCAGCGGGCTGTGCTTAATGGCGGCGGCCAAGAGCAGCTGGGCAACTACTTCGCTCTCCCGCTCAGCTATCATTCGCCACGCATCCGCATCCAGGGTCGTTAGACGCCGGCACAGAAGCCTGGCTTGCCTCTTGGCTGTGGCTGGCGTTTTCTTCTGTAGGATATTTTCGGTTTCGATGGCGTGTTGCCATTCCGCCGGGTCTGGCTTCGATAGCAAAAGTGTTGCGACACGTCTGCTTTCAAGGGGCAACAGTGAGCCAGCAGAGATTTCTGCGTTGTATCGGGTCATGCTAACGCGGCAATCTTGCTATTCATGTACAGCTTCATCATTGTCAAATGTCTGTGTTAGTCTGCCAGTCTAACTGAAGGTCTTGAGCCAGCGCAACGTGGCTCTCCGGAAATTAGGATGACCGGGAACTAACCTCGAATTTAGCACCTTGCCTCCAGTCAAAACCCACCAATACTCACGCTTTGACCGAGGAGTCGAGAGTGTCCTGGGCAGGATGCACGCACGTCTAGGACGACTGTCATGGGGCGCCGCTAGCCTCTGACGAAGTCTGTGACAGGACTGGAACGACAACGTCCGTTTTTTCCAAACTGTCCTAGTTACATCCAGGTCTCCGTCCACCATCATGGTCTCCGTCGGCAATTTCACCGGCACTACTACAAGGAGTTAGACATGGGACGGACCCCAAATGATGACCGCAGTGACAGCATGAATCCAAACAACGACAGCTACGACCATAGTCAGGACAACCGCTCGGACCAGCTCAACCCGAACAATGAGCGATACCAAGGGGACGATGGGGAGGACGACGAGTAGGCGTAAATCTAGCAGGATTGGCTAATGCGTGCGGGCCAGGCTTTCGCTCGCACGTTTCATTCCTCTTTCTGCGGCCACTAACTCATCGCTAGCGATTGCGTTAAGCGCGGTCTCCTCCAAACCTACTTCTGGGTCTGGGGGCGATGGAATTCTAGCCAGAACTGATATCTGTTTTGAAGCCAAGATTCGATGGAATCATGACCAAATGGCGTAGCCGGCCAAGGGGCCAACGAGTCCGCTGCAGGTGTCCCTGCCACTTTCATGGCCAATGCCGACAAGTACTCGGCGTAGTACCCAATAAAATTAAAATATGTCGTTGCCCAATACAGTCGCTGCGTTTCATCCATTTCATCTGCACCGAGAAGCGCATCCGACAACAACTTCAAGTACGACCATTTTGGCAAATTCGTTCCGCGGCTCCACGCACCTAGCGTTCCTGAGTCAACGCTTGAGCTGACGAGTCTCACGTCATCACGCAGTGCGCACACAGTTGACACACCGCTTCTTTCTAGCAACCATTGAAAGAGCAAGCTCACTGAATTCTTGCCCCTTAGATGAGGCGATGGTAGTAGGAACGCAAAATTCGATTTCTGGGGTTCGCCGGCAGCAACTTGAAGCTGAACGTCCCAGCAGGCCATAATGCTCACCCGTACTTCCAAAGCCACCGACGCCCTCGCAGCAATCAAACCTCGAAAGTTAGGGGCAGTTGCAATAGCTTTCAGTGCCGCCGGCCAGAGGAAGTTCCCCATCAATGGGTCGGCCTCCAAAACCGCCGAGGCCTCCGCAAACTGTCCTACATTACAAAGAGTTGCAGCTTGGACGCATGCGCGCTCGATTTCGATAATCAGCTGCTCATGAGCATGCAGAGGGTCTTCTCTTAATTTTCCTAACACATAGAGATAGAAACCCCAAAGTCCAACAATGCCTTCTCGATGCAGAACCGACTCATCACCGTGAAGCGCTGCGCGCATCTCATCCTGTATTGATTTAGGCAGCAGCTCAACCAATTCGTTTGTAAGCCGGTCAGTCCAAGGAATGTTTAATTTGCTGACCGCTCCAAACATTTGAAAAGCGATTCTTTATTCATTTCTGAATACAGGGCGCGGAGCGGAGTGCCTCCGAGTTTTATCTCGACAGTCGGGTCAAATAGAAACAGCCCACTAAGGTCCAACGCTTTCGCTCGCCCCTGAAATGGATTAATAAAACGACTTTTCATCCTACGCTGAATCTCTGACTTTCATCATGAAACACAATCTTTAAGCCGATACTTCTGGCAAAGATTTTTAGCTCGCCGATTTATGAACAGTACAACAGCAAATTACTTACCGGGCACGTGGCTGCAACAACCTCTCGGCCGTTTTGACTTTTTAAATAGTCTCGAAGTATGTTTCGCTGAACCCGCGCCCACACCGCATCATTTTGCATCAACTCAATACGACCGCAATCTTTCGAAGGATTAATTAGGCTGCTTCTGTGATGTCATCAGACTCGAAAAAGTCATGTGCTTTAGAACCAACATACCACGTAAGACCTTTATTTGCGCTAAAACCTATTATGACACCGACTCCAAACGGAATCGATTTTTCTAAAGCTTTCCTGGTAAATGTTAAGCCAACCTTCTTGAATATTTCCTTAACAGCCTGAAGCGTAGCACCCTTTAGATATTGTTGAGTCATTTTAATGAAGGCTTTGCTTGTAAGCGCTTTCCCGCCCTCCTTTCCGGCTTCATTAATCGTTCCGAGGCCAGCAATGATTAAGCATAAGCGCTTTTCCTCTTCACGCAGGATGTCATGACCGTAAGCAGAAGCCAATGCCATTGTCATCTCCACTTGATACTTCATACACAATGCTGCATCTGTAGCTGCACCACCAAAAGCCGCTATGGCAGTGCCTAACCCCGGAATAACACCCGTCAAACCGGTGCCTGCTCCGGAGAACGCAGCATAGTATGAATAATTAGAAATGATTTTATCAACTACTAATTTTCGCACCTGCTTATCTGTCTTTTTCGGGTGTTGCCCTTTAAATTTTGCGATAAGAGACTTTGTTTCCTTCTGAATATCCGCGGGGTCCGCGAGGATTAACTCAATAGCTTTCAACAAGACAGGCTTATCATCAATAACATTTTCTTGATTCATACGCTCGCGAAATTTTAAGAACATCAGAAATAGGAACGCGGGATTTGACGCAAACTGAAGAGTAACATGTTGCCCTCAAGAAGGTAAGTGACAGTACAAAATATTCTGCGTCCACCATGATTTTCGCCGAGGAAGTCCTGCCGTCGCTTCAGTAAGTGTTGACGGGACAACCTCTTCACCAAATTCCGTGTGGCGCGACAAACACAGAGGATATTCAGGCGAGAATGATTTGATGCAGAGGCGACGGCGACACCAGAACGTCTGCTATCGGAAGCTACGATAATGTGTGTCCCCGACCGCACCGTCTGACCCGGGGATGCTCCGAACCTCGAACTGCCCGGATTTCTTCAACACCTGCCGCCAAGTTCTGCAGCCATATCTGCTAGGTGTCTGGTTTCGGTGTTCCTTCGAGATGAACTTGATTGCTGCGCTAAGCGGCGTCCAGCCGTCGGTTTGGTAAGCTGCCTCTGCGTTGCGCAGGCATTTAACTATCGAGCTCCCTGGCCAACATACCGAGCCGTCGGGGTTGACGCCGTGTACGAAGGCATCTTCAAAAGCGTTTGACTGTAAGAGCGAAGAAACGCGCGCCCTAGACTCATCTAAGCTACTAGCCCAAGTTTTCAGGAGCTGGCAATGGCCATCAATTCGCTGGTAACAGCTGTCCAAATGGCTAGACGCGGCGCGGCAGCCATCTGCGTTGGAAATGTCGAAACGTTCGATGAGGTGGTGGACTAAGTCGTTACGCAAATTAACGAGTTCAACAAGTCCCGCCTTGGCTCGCGCGTGACGCTCAGGCGACATCGAGATTGTGAAGCGTATGCTGGCCCAGGATGCATCAGAAGACTGGCCGTTGGCACCTTTGTCCTCATCTGGTCGGACTTGAATGTCTGCAGAGGCCGCAGTCAGGTGCTGCTCGGTGAACATCCCTACCAACGTGCCCAATGTCCTGTTACGCATGCTGAGCGCTTGCCTCTCCTGCACGGCTTGAAGTTGCTCAGACGGGCCTGCTACGACCATGCCCGCGACCATCGCCTTCAGTAGACGCTCGTACTGCTGCAGGCGTAACATGCAGCGGCCGAGCTTGCGTTGCACTTCATGCTGGAGGACTGCTACAACGTTTTCCATATCACCAGTACATACGGACGTCTTACTTCTTCCCGATGCTCTTGTACGCGCCGAGTGCTGCGCCAACAGTGGCGCCAGTCACCGTTCCGACAAATGGAATCGCAGACGCCAAGACGCCACCAACCACTGCGCCAGCGGCGGCGTCCTGAACGAGTTTTGACTGCAGAGCGTTCTTACCCAGTTGGCCAAGCTCTGCAGCAGCGGCGCCGGCAACATCTCGGGCCTTAGCCGTCGCAATTTTCGCGTCTTCAAAATCAACCTTGCCGTCACCGTTTAAATCGCCGACCAAGACCCCGAGCGCACCGAGTGCGCTACCGGCGGAGTCGGCAGCGGTGCCAAGAACCATCCCCGTAGACTTCGCGCCTGCGGACGCTAATTCACCGGCGGCGATTGCCCCGTGTGTGACAACGTCTAACGACTTTGCGGCGTTCTCTACAATTACGTCGCCAGCCTTGGACGCAACGCTCGACGTTGCCTGGGCGGCAGCTCCTAGCGCCCCTCCAGCTGACTTTCCAAAATCAAGCGCCGATTGGCCGGCCTTTTCAGCCGACTCTTTTACGGCCGCAAGCGAGCTATCGACTGCGGTCGACGTCGCGTCGGCCACTGTAGTGAAAGCATCGCCTACACTTTTTACGAAACCCGAGAACGTACTTTTCATTTCAATCCTAGTTGGAATGCCTGAACCGCATGCGTGGTTTTTCAAGTCCCCCCCCTCGGACGTTCAGATGTCCATTGGGCAATTCTCAGACAGGATTCGTCTGAAAATCACTCAATACTAGAATTGCTGGGAGACCAAGGAATTCTAGGAATGCCGAGTAGGTGAGCTGTGACTTATGAGTTCCGACTACATATCGCATCCTACTCATTTATTTTCAAAATCACTTTCAGCTTCATCATATTCCTCCTCCCCGGCCAATTCAAAGGAGGCAAGTACATCAAGCGCATCCGCAATCTCTTCATTTTTCTCGCAAACGATACCATTTCGATAAAACTCCGCATACCTTCGTAAAGACACTGGCTCGAAGCTTCTGGCAGCCTCCTTCAGATTTCTAAAAGCTTCTGCTTCATTGAGGTCACCTCCCAGCCCTTGAAGATGCATCACGCCCAAATTATGGTAACCAACCCACTCCCCGCTTTGAGCACAAATATTGAACCAGTGCCGCGCAATTCTCGGCAAAATTTTACAATTTTCAACTACAGGGTTTTTCGCCACTCCGAATGACAACGTCCAAGCAACGGCATTTTGCTCAGCAGGAATTCCGTCGAGTGCTCGCTCCCAGGTCTCAACATCGATTTTTGTTCGGGCCTCAAGGAATAGCTTCACGTCCTTGAAGCGCAAGTCGCCATCTTGGTCGAAATGCATAAGGATGAGAGGCCACTCCCCGTTTTCAGGCGGTAGCGCGTCGATAAATGCAGAGTTTAAAAATTTAATATGTCCGTTGAGCCTGCACGCCCCAGTAAAGTAAAAACTGTGTTCTGCGGCAATATCATGCACTAAACCTTGCAAAGTTAAGATACCTTGCGTGTGTCTAATAATAGTGTGCTGGAGCATACGCCACCTTGACGCGTTCCCTGCCCGTCCACTCAATGCCGGCGCAGCTAAAACAGTATTTTTTTTCGCTATCGGGTTGTCAGTACATGGATGTTTGGGCCAAGGAGGACCAATGTCATCGAAAAATACGCGCCCGCCATTCTCCGACTGAAAAAAATAAACAGGCTCATCGCATACGGGGCAGCGTGCATTCGGATTTAAAAAATTTTTCTCAGTTGCTATGCTTGCGATGTTTTGCTTAAACTGATTAGCCACTGCTGAGAACAGTCCACGCGTTGCGAGTACACTGCCGCTACCGCCGCTCCCAAGATGTCCATCGCCTCCCCAGCCACAAGCACAACTTGGCGGATGATTCCACGCGTTGCACATTCCGCCTCCCAATTTTGTAGTCGTCGCGAATTTTCACAGAGTACGCTTATTAGATTGAGGCGACTGGTGGCAGCGAGACCACGTTATTACCGAGCTCTTGGACGTCATCCGCAGACATAGCTAACGTCGTGGCTGACAAAGATTTAGTCGGCTTCACGCCCAGGTCTCGAAGCATCTCCGCCTGCCTGATGACATTACCGCGGCCGGCGGCGAGCTTTCCGTGCGCCAGGTCGTAGGCCTTCTGGGCTTGGCTGAGCCTACTGCCGACAGTCTCCAAGTCATCCACGAAGCCGCAGAGCTTGTCGTAGAGGTCGCCTCCACGCTTAGCGATTTCTTGAGCATTCTTGCTCTGCGCTTCCTGACGCCAGAGGTGAGCCACGGTCCGCACCACAAACAGAAGCGTCGATGGACTGACGAGTAGTACGTTGCGATTCCAAGCATCCATGAAGAGACTGTCGTCGTTGGTCACCGCGGTCATGAAAGCGGGCTCTACGGGAACGAACGCGAGGACGAAATCAAGCGACTTCATCCCATACATAGTGTGGTAGCGCTTTTCCGATAAAGACCTGATGTGCGAGCGTACAGAATCCAAATGCTGCTTGAGGGACAACGTGCGCGCCTCGTCGGTGTCTGCAGTAGTGAACCTTTCATACGCGACCAACGACACCTTGGCGTCGACCACAATTTTTCTTTCCTCGGGTAGGTCGATGATGACGTCGGCCTGGCCGCGAGAGCCGTCCTCTCGCACCTGGCTGTCCTGCACGTGATACTCGTGCCCCTTGCGTAGTCCAGATGCTTCAAGGACGCGTTCGAGAATGAGCTCGCCCCAATTGCCTTGAGTCTTGGCAGAACCTTTCAAGGCTAGCGTTAGGTTTTTCGCGTCTTGGCTTAGGGACTGATTAAGTTCGACTAAGCGATGTACCTGTGCCTGGAGCGCAGACCGGTCTTTACCTTCATTAACGTAGACCTCTTCAACTTTCCCTTGAAACTCAGTCAACTTTGTTTTCAGCGGTTCAAGCAGCAAACTGATACCTTCCCGGTTCTGCTCGGCGAATCGCTTCGACTTCTCTTCCAAAATATCGTTGGCCAATGCCTTGAATTGGTCCGAGAGCAAAGTCTTCGCCCGCAGAAGAAGCTCAAGCTTCTCGGCGGAGTTCTTCTGCTCGGCCTCTGCTTGGGTCCGAAGCTGAGTAAGCTGGTCAGTTAACTCGTTCACATGAGCCCCCGCCTCGGACAGCGATGTTTTCGCTACCCCTAACTCGTCCAACACCCGTATTGCGGCCGTACGTTCAGCTGTCAACTCGGCTCGGAGCTTTCCGTTGTCTCGCGCGCTTGCTTCCCGAAGGTCCGTCAGCTGCGCGTTCGTCTCGCCTAACTGCCTGACCGAATCCTTGAGCTGACTCTCCAGTCCTGGTATCCGCCCCACCTGTTCCTCCAACGCGACTCGTCGCTCTACCGCGTCCCGAAGCTGTACGTTGAGGTCACTGAGCTGTTTTGTTGCCTCGAGGAGCTTAGATTCTAAGGCTGGCAGACGGGTCACTTGCTCTTCCAAGGCGACACGGCGTTCGGCAGACGCCCGAAGCTCGGTGTTGAGCTCGGCAAGCTGTCCCGATGCATCTCGCAATTTAGTGTCCAGGTCGGGAATACGGATGACTTGCTCCTCCAGCGTAGCGCGGCGCTGCAACGACTCACGCAGCTGGGCTGACGTATCCCGAATCTGCTCCTCCAGCGCGCTGTGGCCGACCTGAAGTACCTGCAAGCGCTCTCTCAACGATTCCACAACCTGCGCCTTTTGCGCTTCGCTGCTTGCTAGGCAACGATTTTCATCCAAACTCGTCTTCAATTGTTCCGCTGTAGACCGGAGCTCAGCCTCAACTTGCGGTAACCGCAATAACCGCTCAGCTAGTCGTGCCTGCTCATCCTTCAACTCGTCAAGACTATTTTGAACCGTTGAGAGCAAGTGCGATTTTTGACGAGAATCTTCTTTTGCTGACTCTAGTTCTCTCGTTGCCGACCGAACTTTTTCGACCGCCTGCGCTACTTCAACCTGCAGCGCCGTTGTTGCTGCAGCTGCGGCAGCCAAGCAGCTAGACTTGATTCGGCTAGCCATCAATAACCACATGAGGAAAGCGCCAAGCAACAGCGCACCTAGGGGGACAGCCTGAGAAGTAAAGTCGGTCACATGTATCTCCGCTAGATGAGTTGTCTATTCGAAAAACATTCTACCGGCGAAATTGTCTTTAGGGCATGTATATTTGCACGCCTCGACATAATACTTCTGCCCTGAAATGTGATGCCATCAGTTACCTATAGGGCAGCCGTTACCACACAAAGCCTGCCGACGCTCCAAATTCACGCGCGGAGTTGCCAACCTTTTCGGCCGAGTTCTTTGTTGTGGTCAGCGATGCACTGACCACTGTGGTTGCGGTGTCAGTGGCTAACGCGACAGCATCACCCACGCTTTGTACAAAGCCGGGAAAAGTGGTTTTCATAAATTCCAAACTTGGTGAGAATAAGGGATGTTTTTACCCCTATATCCAGTCGACTCATAGAAAAGCCAAATGTCCATTCGGCAATTTTCTTGACACAAACTATAGATGAGCTCGATACCTGAAAGGGAACACAGTGAGTTGGAAAAAGGCAACCTTTGAACGACAGAAGCTTTTCGACGAGGTCTGGGCCGCCCCGGTAAGAACCCTGGCTAAGGAGCATGGACTGTCCGATGTGGGCCTTCGGAAAATCTGTATTGCGCTCGACATCCCAATGCCGCCAAGAGGGTACTGGGCAAAACTCGCTGCTGGCAAGAAAATTCCGAAACCACCGCTGCACGAGACTACCGCCCCCACCACGTACCAGCGTGTCATGAATATTGTCGAGGTAGACACCGTGGTGGAAGAACGTGTCACGAAGGCTCGCGACTCCACAACTGACGTCGCAAAACTTGACGGACCGGATTATATGCCGCCTCCTGACCCGAACGCCTTCTCTTCTCAAGCAAAGCTGGTCATGCGTGCAATGAAAAGCACAAAGCTTGACGAAGGTGCGTTGAGCTCGTTGGGGGTGACCTGGGCCGATATTTCGGTGTCGCCCGGCCTGGAAGAACGAGCGCTTCTGCTAGTAGATAGATTTGCGCATGAGGTCGAAATACTGGGCGCGAAATTTGAGAACGCACATCCGCCTTTCCCTCCGCATCGTCGTGGAATGCGACGCGATACTGACAAAAAGCGCAATTGTTTCATACTGCACGGCCAGCGTTTTTTCATTTACATACGCGAACGCATCATGCAGGAGCTCGTATCGCCACCTCCTCCGAAACTCCAGAAGGCCCGCCATGCCGGAGTACGCCAACCAGCATGGGAATATCGGCCGCCGGAGTATCGTTATGTCCCAACCGGAAAGGTGTACGCATGCATTGTCGACGCTGCCACCTACTATGAAAGCTGCAAGGTTGAGGACACCCCTCGCGGGACGATTGAAGTCAAAGTGAAGAAGGCCGTCCAGTCGGCCGCGGATTCCGCCATTCGTCGCAATGTCGAGAACGAGGTAAGAGCGGAGCGTGAACTGGCGCGCCGGAAGAAAGCACAAGAGTGGAAGGCGGCTAAAGCCAACAAAGATTCGCTGCTCGCAACGCTTGCTCGGTTCGAAAAAATGGCAAAGGACTTCGACCGTGCTCGGTCGCTGCGCCGATTGATGAACGAGGTCGCGGTTAGTCAGACTTCGGCGCCAGTAGAACTTGTCGAGAACCTGGAACTAATGGCACGGATGGCCGACTGGCTTGCCCCCCTAGTTAAGGCGCCATGGCCCGAAGTCGACTCCGTAGGAGACCGCAACCTTTTCGGAAGTTTTTGGTAACTGCTAATCGCTTCTCGTGATTCGAAGACCGTGTCTTGGCGTCAACTCGTTTCTCCTGCACCAAGCCATGAGATGTCTGTGCCTTTAAGCACTCGGGCACCTTATGAAGCCATAACGCGTTTTCCACGCCTTAATTTCGCTTTCCGCCTACGCCGGCACTAACACTTTCGTTTTCTTTTTCCTTTTGGCGCCGGCAACAGGTTTCATCGGTATCGTGGCACTTGGAAGCAAGCAAAGACTACCATTCGGAACGCAGCTGCAGCCACAGCTAGGGTCAGGCTTGTTACTGAACTTTAGTAGCGTATTTCCATGTCGATGCGAAGGAGTACCGCCACTGCAACCGCAATCAAACCTGTCTTGAGTTCGTGAACTTTGCCATCCGCTTTTATTGTAGGCATCGATAGCATCTTGCTTCGGATGCCCATAACTGTTGTGCTCTCCTACAGACATAACAAGTCTGGCAAGCGTGCCTTTCTTTGGCTTCGGCACCATAAATCCGGAAACCCGCGCCCCGTGATGCGGCGCAACCATCGCTGCTAGTGGCGTCTTCTTAGAACCAGACACACTGGGAATACTTGGAAAGCTGGCGTCTCCAGTCAACAAGATGGAAGGCGCATAGGAGTTCGGACGCACGAACATGGCAATGCCATTATTGTTTCGGTCATCTAATTCTCCCTCACCTGGGCGACAGGCCTCCAGCCATCCTGCAGAAAACGGAATTCGCTTGACTGATTCTGGCCACAGCAAAACCGCACTTAGTCCAGGTAGCAGATGCGTGTTGGACAACGCACGATAAAAAGCCATCGTCAACGGGCCCAGTTTATGCTCGTTCTTACGCGGCGCACGGGCAATCCAGAAGCGCCGAAGCGCCTCAAGTTTCCATTCATGCTTGGTTGTCAAACTTCCGGCGTTGAATGAACTATTTTTTATCGCATAACACCAGTGGTCCATATCCCAATGTGACAAAACTACAGGTGGCGTCGCACGCCGGTCGCACGCGAAGAAATTGGGCTGCTGCTGTGGGCGAGACTTTGCGTGAAAATTTGGTGACCATCCTAAATCGAAGTAGATTCTTGGGTGTTCATTTTTGTCAACAATTGCATTGCAGTTTCCTTGCCCAACGTCATAAACAGCGACCGCGAGGGTCTCCGGATTCAGCTTTCCTAATGGTATGTCAAGAACTCCCGATATGAACCCGGCCTGCGCGCGCGGCTCGTTCGTGAGTGAAGCAATAGTATCTAACCGCTCCGCCAGCTGTTTGTTCAAAACTTCGATTTGCGATATGCCTACCGGCGGAACCTCAGGGCTATCGCCAAACATTACGATTTCCGCTCGAAGAGAATCGTGGTTTATCCGCATGTCAACCACAATTCGCATCCAGCCGTTGTTCATACTCTGAACCGACTGAGAGTAACTCGCCATTTTATTGAACGGCACTCTCAGCATCAAATAAGCATCTTCCAAATCTAGGAAACGGCGTGAGGGCTCGTTTGAACTCCTGAAGGCGCGAATCGAATCTTCCGCTATGCAGTCGAATGTTACCCATCCGCCATAAGTCTCATCAGACTCATCGCGTTCAACTTCGACCAAAGAAATAAAACTGCGCCTGCCGTCCCCTAATCGTTGCCCCATATTCTTTTCCTAAGTCAGCCGTTTAATACAAAAATATATATACTTTTACTTAACTTGTCCAACTGCATCCCCTTTGACTTAGACATATATCCAGTTCGGCTATACAAACTGAAACACAGCCGTGCCAACTGCAGCAGCCTCATACCCATGGCGCTCGAGCATATCGAAACTTTCGTGTGTTAACTGCATTAAGCGGGTGGGGAAAGTCGATGCTGAGGAAGTCTGCTTTTGAGTCATCCAGTCTCCCTGCGGGCAGCTAATTTGAAACTGCTTTGAGAATTCCTCCGCGGTAGACCCAATGCGCAGATAGGCTGCATTTCCTGGCACTTTTAAAGCATACGCCACTAGCCCACGTACTCTGAGCGAACGTACTTGGTCAGACATGATATCGGCAACATGCTTGAGGCGAAAAATGTTAAATTTGCCCAAGTCAAATCCGGTAGGTAGCGGCGCTCCGGCGTCTGATACGACAATCGTACCATTCATGTCTGGTTTAGGGCCACGTCCTGCATCGAAAAACGCTTCGAGTCCGAGATTGTCGTAAACTCCGCCATCGTATAAATGTATCTTTTTAAACCGCTCGTTTGCCGGACGAGTATTCTCGTTCACCTGATAAATCGGTAAGTCCCATTTGTATTCGCTACAGTTCAAAACATACGGGCCGATGAGACCCGGGAACGCTGCCGACACAGCCATCGCGTCGCTAAGCGCGAACCCATGAGTCTGCGCGCTTCCCAGCACCCAGTCGCGTAGCTCTCCGCCCTTGAACCTGAACCGCTTACCGGTCTCAGCGGTTGTTGCGTTGATGGACCAGCTCGGTGTGGTCGGCAACTCATCCAACGTAGAGTGGATACCCCATGTATTTTCGATTGCTCTGGCGAGCACATTCGCACGAGATAGTGCGTATTTCCAGTTCGACGGTTTTTTGAGCTCCCGACAAATCCCGACCTCGAGACTGGTCGTCGTCAACATCTTGCGGAGTTGGGCAAGCGAGGTGTTTAAATACTGTTCACTCGACGGCCAACGATTACCGTTCAAATGCATCAGCAAGCCAACAACCAGGCTCCCGCCGGACACGCTCGAGATATTCGATACCCTCTCCAAAGCTTCACGTTCGGCCAAAAATCGAAGGATTCCAGCATGGAAGGCCATGGCCCGGATACCACCACCGGACAGAACCAAGAGAATCGGCTTCAAACGACTTGTCCCAGCATTAATTTCATCTCTCCCTTACCCACGATTAAAGAGGTCACCGGAATTCCATCTTCAGCCATGCGTGCGGCCAAGGTCGCAAGTTGTGCCAGGTCATCCGTGCTAGGTTGAGCACGTACTCCTTCAGGGTGGCTATGCCATTCCCCAACATAACCAACGATGCCGGCAGTACGACGCTGCACCTCTGCGATTTCTTCCAGCAACCCGGCCGTGCCCCTCACAAACGACTCCCGATTTGCCACGCTGTCAGAAGGTGCAGGAAGCGCATCAACAAGCACGAGTGCGCTGATATTGAAATCCCAGAAGCCCAGCAGCACTCCACCAGTCTCGCTGGGCAGCGAGGCATCACGCAGTTTGAACAACTTAGCTTCAAGGCCCTTGTCCAGGTATCCAGTGAAAGGGCCTAGCGCATGAGTTACCTGTTCTTCTACTGGAACCGGATAATACTGAACACTCCCAGTGTTGATTTCCCGGACCCATACACGGATAGCGGCGCGTTCATCTTCCGACAGCATCATCAACTGCTCAGACTGAGTCGCCGCGTGAGCGAGGACACTAGCATAAGGAAGCGTAACCGAGATATCTCGGCAACCAGCTCCGCTCCAGAACGTGCCTTGATTGTTGCGAAGGTGTGCCGGGCCCCAGTCGCTTGAAATTATCGCACGATAATACTGAGCCTCCAGCGATAGCAAGGTCGTCCTACGTGATGCGTCCTCGGCCAAGATGACAGCATCGCCTCCGCTTGGCGAAATGAACGCTGAAACATGTCGTGCATACGCCGAGTTCGTGCTCGCCATACGCGGATAGTCGAGTGTCGTAGTGATATCGACAACGATGTCAGATTTCGTCAACAGCTCGGCGAGCCTTACGTCAGGCGGCTCAACAACGTTTGCTTCAACGCCATCGATGAGAGTGCAACCGACAGCCACATCGCGAGCACGCTCGAGCACGGCGTCTACCTTCGTCTTCCCGACCTGAGCATATGTTGAGGTATGCCTGGTAATGTTGTGAGGCCTAACATGGTCTTTGTCTACAACCGTCCACGCTCCCCAGCCCGACCGTACCCATAATTCGTAAATTGCGCTGCCCAAGGCGCCCACCCCCAAAATTGTGCCTTTGGGACCAGCACCTTGAAAGCCGGACTGTCGACGCGCGGAGGCCTGGTCGTTCTGAAATAGAACCTCCGCATCGTAGATTTCTACTTCTCGCCATTCGTCTGCGGCCGCTACACTTCCCAGTACCCCGATAGCGTTAAAGTACTTGCCCCCTGCTTCAAAGAGTGCACCTAATGACTTGCCGAGAGCGAAAAACGCCGTCGGCGCGAAAAGCGCACGATACTGAATGGACGCGACGGCCCCACCAGGTTCGCGCAACACGGGCATACGTAACAGCAGGGTCGTGAACGTAGGGCTGCTGTTCTTTGGCGCTCCACCATCGGGGAACTTGCTACGAACCTGGTCCGCCAAGACCGTATGTAAATCAATTCCCTCTCTTAACATTCGGTCGTGTAGCTCTCCCAATGTTGTCGGGCTATGCTCAATAGCGCGATGAACGGTTGGTGGCACGTCAACCTGAAAGAATGCCGAGAACGCACTCGGTTTGAGACTGGGCCCGGTCTCATCGTGAAATGCTCCAACCAGCGTCGTGGCACGATTGGCTCTCTCTTCGATACGCGAAAAGTAGAACGGTTCTCCTGCTCGCTGCCGCGCCTCGTAATCGAACGGCAACACGACCTCATAATTTGTACGGAAGAACAACTGTTCGACTGGTTGGTCCGCCGCATGTAATGTTTCGTTTGCAGTTGCTTGGACCCACCACTCAATCCGTTTGAGGAAGTTTTCAGGAGTAAACGTCCTCATCGTCGAGCGAACTGGCTCAAAATATAAGCAAAGGTCTGGAGGAAACCCAGGGAGAGGAGAGTTCCGGTGCCACACGTCCGGGAAGTTCGAACGCAGCGGGTAGACCTGGGGTATCGACACCCCCCCTGGCCGCACAACGATAGCCAGACGTTCACGGTACTCAATCCCGATTGGGTTACGCGTCGGTACTGCGTCGCAACTCAATTCAACGACCAGAACTTCACCCGAGTAAGCCCCGAAGCTCAGCTTACCCAGTTCGACAAGCTCGAATGTTCTCGACTTTTCGATTGCGTGGAAGAGCGCCAACGAAAAAGGCAGGCTAGGCGCTACCCCCTCAGTGGCCAGAGAGGCAAACCCAGGAAGCGCAAGATAATCCATCATTAACCCGCCCGCGGCGCCGGCGCAGAAATGATAGCGGCAGCTGCGCCGGTGGACGTCGACGTCGAAGCGAGCTTGAGGCCGTTCGCGGAGATTTCGAACACCATAGGCTCCGGGTGAAAGCCGTTAGGGTACTCCATGGTGACCAGCATCTTACGGCCGCGAACTTGGCGCAGATACCTCTCGTAGGTGTTCCGTGCCTGGATATGTGGCGGCTGAGTCTGCTCGTACGAGAGCTTATCGTTTGGAATAGGACGGCTCGAGCTGACAATGTATGCGTCCTGTTTGCCTGCGTTCAGGATTTTTTCAACGCCTTCGTCGGGCACCGTCTCCTTCTCACCTTTTTCTTGGGCGAGAGCGCGATAGCTGCAGTGGTGGGGAATGTTGAACAAATCCCATTCCAAACGGTCGTGGTTGCCATGAGCTTCAGTGATTTCGACAATCTGGCCGAGGGTTTCATACTCGGTGTCACCGACCGCCAAGTAGTCGCATTGGTAGGTTCCGACGACAAAACGCACGTTGAAAATCAACGACGCGATATTGCGCTCGAAGTCGCCATCCTCGCAATGGGCAACGAACGGCGAATGCACGAAGAACTCGACACCATCATCGGCAAGCGTGAAGCCCTCGACAATGGTGCCGGCATCGACGAAGCAGTGCTCGCGCGATGCTACGGTGATGCCGGCATCGGTCAGAATCTTTTGCACCGCAGGCGGCTTCGAGAAGACTTTGATACCTTCACCTTTCTTCAGCCGGTGACGAGCCTCCTGACGCAAGATGTAGAACTCGTCCTGTTTCTGGTCCTGTGTAGCCGGCTCAATGAGCACAGCCGCAGGGACCCACAATTCTTGAATCTTGATGCGGTTGCCGCCCTGGTAGGTCTTCGAGTACTGCAGTTCGAAGAAATCACTGAAACCGCAGATGTGGTCCAGGTCAGCATGGGTAAAGGCCATCACATCAACATCGTCGCGACCTGCGGCTTTCAGTTCGGCGCGCAGGTGCTTACTGAGGTCAATGTGGGGCGAAGTGTCATCTTCGCCACAAGTGCGATGGTGAAAGTCCATCAAAATACGGCGGCTGTTCGCCAGCACAATCTGACTGGTGTCACCGTTGCTAACGGGGTAGAACGTTACCTTATTGACTACGTTACTCATATGATTATTTCCAGTGTTGGACAGTGGCTAAGTTCATCGCCTTACGGAACGTAATATTAAGTGAACGAAAAGTTGCCGTCAACTATTGTTATACAACGCGTTTTTTCCTATACTCCTATCTAATGGACTTATTTTGGCCAACAAAAGGAGGATTGTTTTTATGTCATTAGGTGCTAGACTTGCCGAGCTGAGGCTCAAAAAAGGGAAGTCGCTGCAGGATGTTGCCGACGTCGTTGGTGTGTCGAAAACACACATATGGCAGATGGAAAAGGGCAAAAGCGAAAACCCATCGCTAGAACTTCTAAAAAGGCTCGCTGAATATTTCTGCGTTCCGTTAGATTTTTTGATAGGTGCCGATGGAGCACCATCTTTAGACGACGTTGAAGCCCAACAGTTTTTTCGCGACTTCAAGTCGTTGTCTGAGGCAGAACGTCAAATTTTAATGCAAACACTAAGCATCTTTAAGAAGAAAAGAGTCTCTGAGGATGGCAACGCTTGATTTAATCGAATTAGCAGACCTCGTTCATCCTGAGCGGTTGGTGGACGCCATCGTGAAACAAAATCCGACTCTACCTCTTCCTGTACCAATCGAAGAACTAGCTAACTTAGCCGGCATCTCTAGGATTGAGTCTTTCGCTAGCGAAGGCTTCGCAGGTGCGCTCATTACTAATGCAGAAAAATCTAGTGGCGCAATCTTCTACAGCAGCCGGGACCCGCGACCGCGTCAGCGATTCACCATCGGCCACGAATTGGGCCATTTCTTACTTCCGTGGCATCGCCGCAGTCAATTCAACTGCAAACAGCAGGACCTAAGTTTCGGCGTAAAAACTGACTGGGAAATCGAAGCCAACCGTTTTTCGGCCGAGCTGTTGATGCCCAGGTCAATCGTCATGAAGATTTTACGTGCTCAGAGCAGTCCTGATATGAGTCACGTTATTAATCTAGCGAGCAAATTTGAGACAAGCGTTGAGATGACCGCTAGACGGTACATTGAGCTTAATGAACATCCCTGCGCGATAATTTTTTCGAAAGACAACATCGTTCGTTACAGTGTACGCAGCGAGTTTCTTGAGTTGCCGCTATGCTCCCGTAAGGGTGACGCGTTGCCGCGCTTAAGTAACAGTCGTCAACCCAAGGGAGAATCTGAGGAATGGCATGAAATTGATGCTCACTGGTGGCTTCGCAAAGGACGAAGTAATGATGAGCCAGTTTCGGTGTACGAGCAAACGCTGCGCCAAGAGAACGGCTACAAAATAACTCTGCTCACCCTCGACTAATATGTCATGCCCGCCATCGGTGCGTCCGACCTTCAATGCAGCCATATACAGGGTCAAGGAATCAGTCGGGAATTTCGAAAAGCTTGTGGCGAACGCACCTTTGCCGAGAGCACTGCGGCGTACTGCGCAGAAGAACCGCAGCACGCACCACCGAGGTTCGGTGTTCACTCGGACGCATGGATATGAGGCTATGATGACGCAGTGCTGTTGGCTGTAACCGGGGAGCTTGTAGCAAAATGATTGAAAGCCGCGCCCTCAAGGCGCGGCTTCTTTAAGTGCTTCAGGTGACAACTGGCGCGGCCTCGGTACAAAAACAACATTCGACCGTCGCCATTGGTACACTGGTTTAATCTCTCGCAAATGGAGACAGCCTTTCGACTGCTCTCAATTCCCCGACGACTTCCCTGGTTTTGGGCGACGACGGCCCGTTACGGACCAGTCGTTTGGGAAGATAACCCACAGCTGTCTTTAAATGAAATCTTGCCTGAACGTCGGCAGGATGCGGATTCAAGAAATCAAACCAGGAGGATTTGACGAACTGAGCAATGAAATAGGACTCCTCGTAGGTATTAATAAACCGTTGCAGTGCCATCAAATCGGCAACCGAAACCGGAAACGGAAATTGTACGTACTCCTTATGGGCCTGGAAAACGACTTCGCACTCTCCCATTGCAAATATCGCTGCGGCTATCGTTGTTGGATGGTCCGATGAAAGTAGATGTTCTCCACCTTGATAAAGGTGTCCTTCTGCTATGTCATCAGATTTTAAAGTAAGCGAAAAGATGATTGATTTTTTTATAATTTGCTTCCATTCCTTTTTCCGACGCAACGGACCGCTAGGCGCAACGCAGTACTTGGCAAGGACGCGATGTAAGTGCTCGTAGTCGCCCGCCATTGCCTCCGTCGTAATTTCCTGTACTTGGGCGGCAGTCCAGCCCGACTCCCGAGCTGCGTTCCTAAATCCGCCTAAGACCTCGATGGCGTTGAGGTTCTTGAGTGCATACGCAACGGGAACTCGATTGTGTTGACTTTTCATATTGCATATTCCTTAGTTTAGATTCGTGATGGTGCAACTTTGGCGTGTATATCGATTAATCTTCGAGCGTCGCGACCAACGCCTTGACCGCAAGATGCTTCGGCGAACCTGTACGCATGGCCCCGATGCGCACGTCGGCCTCGGTCCAGAGGTGGGAGCTGCGGCTGAACCGCTCGCACGCTACCGCTCCATCGAACGGCCCCAGGGCAGCATCGAATACTTCGATAATGCCGTGTCGGCAGCGGCCGACCCACTCGTAGGTAATCCCGTACTCCAGACCGTGGCGTCTCAGCAGCGCCAGAAAACGCGCCGCGGTCATAGCCGTCGGCTCTTGCGCGGTGCGGGTTTGGCATTTGTCCATCGCGGCTCCCATCCCTTAGCTCAGGACTAGGCCTGCAACGCGTAAATGCCGGCATTGTCGTGGCCACCCAGTGGCGTTGGGGAATACAGGCGCCCTCCGCTGCCGCTTACACTTCCGTCGGGCGAAACCATCCACGCGGGCGAGCAACTGACACCCTCGGCTCGCAAATTGGCACACTCTGCCGAGGTCAGGTTCCTGATGTTGCGAACAGGGGAATTCAGGATAAATACTTTCATGTTGTGGCTCCAGGTTGATTAAAGTGGTACGCGATTCCTCGCTCACCCGAAATCTAGGAAGTCCATTTATATTTATCCAGGCGCCTCCAGAGAAAACGCCCGGAGTTGGGCTGGATTCTCATAGAAACCGTTGATTTATAAGGCGAAAAAAATCTTTAGACCTCTTCCTCTAAATTCGAGTAGCGATGATTCCGCGCGAATGCTAGGGTCGATTGTAGGGACACGATGCTGGAGATTCGACGGTGCAGTTAGGATAGGTGAGCTGTTGGCCAGATGAGGTCAGGAAGACGATTGAAAATGGGGCCATGCTGCATGTGGCTTTCGTATTCGGCATTCTGGCCAACTCGTCTGCCAAGAGCGTTTCCTAAAACCTGGCTGCACAAAGCCGCAAATGCCCGAGGTATCACGGTGGCCCCGGCCGCCGTCTGCCGAGACATCACGAACCGCCGAAATTTCCCAAAGGTGCTCAAAGCCGCGCTCGCAGTGGGCAGCAACACCCCAACGGATACCGGCGCCCAGCGTGCCGTTGACATTACAAGCGTCCTACGAACGTTGGGTGAGTGCGGATTATCAGTGGAGACGTGGAGAGTTGCCGACGCAGTTCGCCCTTCACTATGGGCTTCTCGTTCAACTCGCTCGATACCAGCCTAGCGCTGTTGATGTCGTTCTTGGGGAGTGGAGACTTCCAGTCTCCTTGGCAAGCCCGCCCGTTACGGCAGCGAAGACCCGTCCTAACAGTCCCATATCGCCTGTATATGAACTGACGCGACGTTACGTGTGACCGGGAATGGCGGGCAACGGCTCGAGCGGGGCCTCAATGCTTCGGTGGTTCTACCGCTAGCCAAACAGCTTGGTAACGCCATAACACGTAACAACGATGTCAGGGGAACAGTTACGGCGTTACCACGTTGGATAGAGCGTACTGGTCAAGCCGACAATGCCACTAAGTTAGGCCTTCGCAGCCGGGATGGCTTGCGGTACTTCGAAAATTCCTTCTGCGCATATAAATTCGGTCCATACATTGCTCCGACGATATGTTATTTGCCGGCACTTCCCGGCATCGCCAGGCTTCAGGAGGAACGCCGCCTGCCACACACATAAGGAGCTTTTTGATGAACAAGAAACTGTTGGACCTAGACGAACTCGCGGCCTTGCTTGGCCGCAGTCCCGAAACAATTAAGAAGGATATGAAACGGAACCGGTTAGCCGTCCCGCCCCGCGTTCATATCCCGGGAACTCGATTGCTGCGTTGGCGGCCATCAGATATCGATGTATGGCTTGCTAGTCATGTCGAGCTGCGCAAGGAGAACATGTAATGAAGAAGATAGCTGCGCTAAACATTCGGCGTACCCTTCAGTCCGCGCCTCCAGTTCTCGACTTCGTCCTGCCAGGCCTAACTGCTGGGTCCGTAGGCACCGTTGTGGGTGCGGGCGCGGTCGGTAAGACGACGATGCTGATGCAGCTTGGGGTAGCGCTTGCCACCGGCTCGGCTGTATTCGACGGACTGGCCAATAATGGTAACCCTGCCCGCGTCGTCTTCGTCGCGGCCGAGGAGTCAGCCGACATTCTGCGAATCCGCCTCCATGCCATCAACAACTGGATGCTGAGTAATAAAGCACAGGTATCGCTTCCAGGGAGCGAATCGGCTATCGATGCGACAGATTTGATGGAAGCGAATCTGTTCATGGTCGCGGCCGCTGGACAAGCTGTCTCGCTATTGAAAAATGGAGTGACGACAGATTTCTTCTCAGCTTTATGCGAATTTTGCAAAGGAGCCCGACTAGTCATCATCGACCCATTGCGACGCCTGCATGATGGAGACGAAAACAGCTCCGCTGCAATGACCGATGTTGTTCAAATACTAGAGGCATTAGCAAAGCAAACCGGGGCCGCAGTAATTGTTGCACACCACGTAAATAAAGCCTCCCACTTCAACGACTCGGGCAACTCGGCCGGCGCCTCGCGGGGGTCAAGCGCGCTCACCGACGCAGTGCGATGGCAACTCAACCTGTCCGGTATGTCAGAGAAGGACGCAAAAGCATTCCGAATTACGGGGCAACATAAATCTTATCTTCGAGTGGATTTTGCCAAGGCCAATTACATTGCTCCGGAACCGACGATTTGGCTGCGGCGCCAGGAGGGAGGCGTCCTGACCCGCATATTTTTAGAGGCAGGAGCAATAGAAAAAGGAAGCTTTCGAGAGGTCCCGAAAAAGACGACGGTTCGCTCTGGCCAGGGGAAAGTCTATGTCTGACGATATGCGTTACGATTTCGCCATCCAGGAGCCAGCATTGGCAATCGCCCCCGTATTCCTGGTGCTGATGAAAAAAAAGGCAGAGAGCCGAGCAAAGTTGGATGTCACTCGAACATTTAACGGTGCGTCTATTCAGTGGCGCGGCCCCGATGCCCTAGGTATTCCGGAACAGTCCGTACTGCTGGGCCTCCTGTCCATCGCGGCTCAACAAAAATTCGTGCTCGACCCCAACAAATGCTCGAAGGTCGGTACAAAACTGCTGTCGCTTATGACCTCAGGGGGCTGCGCTATCTTGTCTGAGCTAGCCGTATTAAAAGTCCAATGGAGGAAAATTGAAATAGCTTCGGGTTATGAAAGTCATGGAGGCCGAAATCTAAAAAATGTAAAGATGGCTGTAAAGCGACTCGCGGAGACCACCGTTTGGGAGAACCGTAACGGCATTGAGTACGAGTACCGGTTGTTAGCGTGGCTCCGAGGCGATAACGACGGTGTAGTCATCGCGCTAAACCCACGTGCGACCGATGCCATGTGCGGAGGGCAGTTCGTGAAAATATCGCTCGAAGAGCGCAATCTGCTACCGGATGAACCGGCGAAAGCCTTACATGCATTCCTGAGCGGACACATGCGGCCCGGCTCAACCCGCTGCTACAAAGTCAGCGGCCTCCAGTCCCATATATGGAGCGGCGAGGCTACGGGAAGCACCTCACGCAATCGCGACAGAAAGTTACGCCATGCGCTCACTGCCCTCGGGCAACTACCTCTGTGGCGCTGTGTACTTTCGAAGAACGGACAGGCTGAAATTCAACGTTTAGTTGCAGTGACCTTTGATGGAAAACAAGGAAGTCGAGGCCGCTGAGGGATTATCGACGACACACAGAGCTGACCCACCGCCGAGGCAACCGCAACGTTATGGCACTGCCTTAACAGACGCGTTGCTACTGCGATATTCGCATGCTGAAGCGCGCCAAGAAGGCGCGCTCCTTGCCGAGAATCCCCCACCCTTATCGGTGAGGGCGTACCTCGTCCTTAAGCACCTCCTAGCACGCTCAACTACCCTACCCTAACGTCGGCAGGCATGTCCGTTCATATACAAATCCTAGACACTCACCCTGCATGTTAGCGCCAAGACAGCGTCGTGCGTTTGCCGACTTCGGCAATTCTGGCTTCCGCCGTTGATTCGGTCAGCGAACCTTTCTCATTTCGACGCCCTGGCTAGCAGCCTATATAGTTGGTCGAAGCAGTTGAACGACCACCTGTCGCTTAACCTTCGCACGAGGGGATTATCGGCGACAAAACAGGGGATTATTGCCGCGAACAAGGGACTATCGAGAACGGCTGAATAACGAGCATTAAAGCGGGAAAATGCCAGAAAAACAGGCAAGCCAAGGGCGGTTTAACGCCGCCACTAGGAACTACTACGAGCAACGCTGCGGTCCTCGCCTGAGGGCGAGCTCCTCGCTCGAAGAACTGCTCGTCATCAGCATGCAGCTCCAACTTCCATTTTCAAGAAAAGTAATCCCGAAGAACAAGAAATGCCGCTAAAGCGGCCGTTGGCCAAGCTGCTGATTACCGCTGTTAGCGCCGGTGTAAATCCGTCAACAAATGGCGGCGAATAGTCAAAAGAACCAGTCAACATTGTGGTCCGATTTATTGATACTGAGCGGGCCGGACACTCTGGAGGCCTTCGCTCGATTCAAACCGCTCTGGCCAACAGACCAAGCGGCTGCTGGATGGCCGCGGACAGTAGGAAGGTGGTCTACGGTGATGAGGGCATTGCGTGAGCAGACTCATAGGGCGGCGCGCTGCGGCGAAGTCCACCCGTGGCGCGTAAGAAGCCTAACCGGACAAATTCCTAGCAAGTGCAACCGCATGAGTAGCAGCGAGGCTGCTCACCGGTCGGTCGCCTCCGCCGCCGTTTCCGAAGTAGGTGAGACTAGAGATTCTGCAGCCGGGCTGCCAACTCTCGACCGGTCGATGTTATTGGCCCCTGATGCGTCACATCAGCCTGTTTGACACGGCAGCGGCGCATACGCGCGGCGTGGGTGGCACGGCCCCGCTCACTATTTTGATAGCGCCGCCCAGCTTCGCGGACACGTGGGCTTCGAACATGAGCTGCGCACTTTAGCGAGCAATAGCGCTGACCTCAGTCACAGGCGCTGCATGTAACCTTCTGCACCCGACAGTTCGTGCATAGAAAAAATTGGCCAACGGACGGCATGCTTTTCTCCCTCGACCAAAGTCAGCGATGACCATTCAGTTCCATTACAAAAGCGATTGAGTCACTGCCTGCGCCAGTATGCCAACGCCGTCAAATGAGCACGGATTCTGACCGGCGCTTACAAAGGCCGAGAGCCGACCATTTCTCGAATCGGAACACAGTTGCTATACGTATCAGGGCCAACAGGGTTCCGAATGATTTTTCAACCATCCAAGGATATATAAAGATGAAATATCAAGAAAATATCGGCCAGCATCAAACCATTGGCGCCGGTATACGAAACCGGGCGCGAACATCTTCTATTAACAACTTCGAGCCCTCTCAACTCCTTGATGAACTTATTGTGCACTTGGGCCTCAAGAATGATGCTGCCTTGGCGCGGGCACTTGAGATAGCGCCGCCTTTAATTTCTAAGATTAGGCATCGAACATTACCAGTGAGTGCGGCAGTACTCATACGAATGCACGATGTGTCCGACCTTAGCATTCGCGACCTCAGACTGCTGATGGGGGACAAGCGGCGAAGATTCGGCATCAACGACGAGTAGGAAAAATGGCATTGGCCGTGAAGCGGGACCGTACTACCATTCTTTGAATTGCATTGGAATTATTCGAGAGTCGCCAGCCTGAACAGGGCGGGCGACTCTTTTTAAGCTTCGAGCGCGCCGGCTCGCCGTGGCGGCCCGCCATGACTTGCAAACATACGAGTATTAACCAGAAAAGCAGCCTACATTTATGGCTTCTACATTTCACCATTTTCACCACAGGTCGAGCAGGTTGCTTGAATTATCGGCGACGCCAACGAAGGTCTAACCGGTCCAGAAATGGTGGAATGCTTGGTCACCTGGGCTTCCCGGACGAAAGCGCTAGGTAAACGAAATGCAAGCGGCTCTACAGTTATCCCTCGCCGATACTAGCTCTATTGGCCATCACGGGTGCGATTCACGAAGGGGGCTTTGACTACCGGCGAAATTGCGGAGCGAAAGCTGGTGCAGGCTGACAAAAATGGCCAAATCGAGCTGTAAATGGAATACAGGGTGGTTGAGCCGGCTCAAACCCTCGCTTAGTTAGCAACATCGTAACCAAATTGTCTTATTGATAACTGCGCACTTATGCAGTATATTGAACGTTTACACAGCCTCGGGAGCGGCTATGCATAAATGGGATTTAGACGAGAATGCGGTTCGTACAGAGTGCATCGAGCGCTTGTGCGATGACCTCCTCGCAATCAAAAGAGGCTTCGCCGATGCTTCCTGAAATTCGCTTGCTTGAGGCTGCCTACCTCTCGGCTGTTTCCTTGGGTTGGGTTGAGAATGAGAGCGAGCTCAAATTGATTTTTCGCCGCGTCGCCGCCTGTCTACGATGGCCGACCCCGAAGGAGATTGCATGAGTACATTCGAGATAGTTGTCCTAGTCGTTGCGGCATTTGTCCTTGGATTCGCCAGCGGCCGAGTATTCGGTCTGTGCAAACTCGGCTGAGCTGGGGCAACCTCGGTCGCTTCTAAGTGGCTAGACGACATAGCACACATGTTCTTAGTGGCTAGACGACACTTCAACCTAACTTCTAAGTAAAAAAATGCCAAAATGTGAAGCGGTTGAGCCCGCTCAATTCACCAGGAGAAGTGTATGGTCAGGGTAGCAGCAGTTGGCGGGTACCAAGCAAAAGTGACGCTTATTGGTGGACCAGAGATGCTGGCGCTGGACGGTGCTGAACGGGCAGGAGATACCTGGCGCCCAGCGCGAGTGGAGATGGCTCAACCGCTTGCAGCAGCCCTTGACGCGGCGCTGAGCACGCTAAAGCCTACGCCATCGGCGCTGCATCTGCTCTTGGTCGAAAGCCTCCCCCCGAACGACGTTAGCCGAGTTGAGCCGGCTCAAGTCGCGCATCTTGGTCAACAAGATTCATCCAGGCTTGGCAGAATGTAAGAATTTTTTTGTGTACTCTGCGCGCCCGCAGCTGCTTGCTCACTCTGCTTTCCTTGGGAGACGCTTTATCCAAAGTCGCGGCCCTCGGCGCCGATGCAACCTTCCCGTCGTCGCGTACCTAGGTACTGCCTATCCTGAATGCGTAGAACTGTTCATATCGGCCAGCTCTCCATGAAACGCACGAACGCCATACGCGGAAATTTTCTAGTAACAACTGAGCAGGTTAAACCGCGCGGAACCGAACCGGGGGGTACGCCCTCCCTAATCGTAGGCGGTATCGCGGCGGCTGATATATTAACACCCGCTGCAAGTAGAAAACCCGAGACTGAGCCGGCTCAACCCGCCGCCGCTAGGTGCTCCACGTACCGCTTCCATGCCACGATGCCATCTTTCGGGATACGGTAGATGCGCGCGTACGAGCTCCCGCCTTTATAGGGCTTACTGTCGGCGAGACCCTAGCCCTTGAAGTTACGCTACCGATGGCTTCGATTGCTGCGTGCATGGCCGCCCAGATATATAGGACGGAACAACCCGCGGTCCTGTTCGGCAGCATGATAAGGCATCAGAAAGGTTCGTGCGGTAGCGATATAGAGTGCCGAGGAGCTCGGCTTACGAGGAGTGAGGCCGGCGGCTACGCGCCCGCGTTTGCGTGGACTGGGCTGCGTCACGGTAACTCATGTAGCACTCCGCTGTAGCAGTTGAGCCGGCTCAATCGTGCAACAAGCTGTTGCACAAAGGGGCGGTTGGCCAGGTTGCTCAGCTGGGCGCCATTTCCAACAGTTGAGCCGGCTCAACTCATCAGAACGACGGCGCCAACGGCCACGACTAGGCCCAGCGTCATAGCCCCGACTACTGTATCCACTAGGACTTTCAATGCGCGCGATTCGTCAGCTAAAAAGTCTCGTACCCTATTTATTTTTACCTCGTTGTAAGTTGAGCCAGCTCAATTAGGCCCAAACAGTCTCTCGACGGTCGACGGGCAGTGTGGGACCTGCGGTAACCGCGACTGGAGCGGCCGGCCGTCGCACAGCAGCGCGAGCGCCTCCGCAAGCTCCTCAGCCTTACCAGGCTGCCCTAAGCCATACCAACTATTACTAGGCGCTATTACGCGGCAAAACTCCTCGCAGGGCCATCCATCCAGGTCGTCATCCAGGGCCAGCCAACGCACGCGCCCCCGCTTGTCTGCGTCTGTTTGAATGGCGTCGTAGCGCGTGCGCGGTGGATGCTGCAAAAGCTCTCCGCGCCAGATTGTTCCGACCACTCGCTCACGCAGCGCCAGGGGCAGCATCTGCACCGTGTACTCGTAGCCCAGCACCCTAACCCAGCTCGTCGACAAGATTATTTTGACATCACCGAACGGCGCTAAGATGCGTTCGAGCAGATGCACATGCTCGAGCAAAGGGTGGTCGGTAGGGCCGCCGTTGTAGACCCTGGGTCGTCGCGGCTCAGCCTGCGTCACACGGACGTCAGCAGGGTGCAGGACGCCATCGAAATCGAGGTAAAGTGTAGGTTCGTTCAGCATTGGAGATGTCACGTGGACCGCCTCTTGAAGTACATTGAAACGTCAGCTGGCCGCAACAAGGTCATAAGAGCAATTGAGATATTCACGCTTACTGGTGGCGCCCTGCTGAGTGTCGTAGTGCTGACCGCTGTCTACTTGCGAGACTCCTGAATAATGATAGCCGGGATTTCTTTCATTGACACGCAGATGTAGGGTGGCTAACGCGGCGCGGCGCCCGGCAGGCCTCTCCGCTACTCGTAAGGTATCGAACGGAGCTCATTCGGCAGGGCAAACGGTAGAGCCGGCGCCCCTACACGCTGAGCTCGTGAAAATGTGCATTTATCCTCGTTTATTGCTAGCAACAATATATTTTGCTTGGCGCCCTGCAGCGCACTTAGCTAATGCTTTGCATGATGCTCGCTGATTTGTGCTGGCACACCAGGCACTGGAGGTAGCACACAACGTCTTAGTGATGTGTCGGGCCTCATACATCAAGCTTAGCGCACCTGGCAGGCTCCGCAGCACATGGAGCCCAGCCCTGGCCCTTGGCCAGCCCCTTCCGCTTTTGCCGGACCTATCGCCGCGCGTAGGTCGCGAAAAAAGGCTAAAAGAAACCCGGCAAGCTTCGTCGGGCTCGTCTTCTACGATGGCGCCCTTTGCTATCGCATCAATCTCATCCGGGTCCATACTAAGGCTGGGGATTTGGCCGGAGAGACCTTTCGGCGCAGCTCACATTTGCTGGTGCTGCACCCGACGAAGAGGTCAGCAAACAACCCGCCAGCTTCAATTAATTAGACGAAGCGGCACCGAGGCAGACCGAAATGGTAGCCGCGCAATTTTGCAGCATACGCGGACTGTTCGTAGCTTTAGTGCTGAGAGTCGTAGACAGTAGCGGCACGGGAAGGGCAGACGGGATAAGCTCTAGCCGCGTAACGTCCATAGTCGAGGGCATCCATCGCGATTAGCGACTGTCACATTGACAAACAGTGGGCGAAAAACAGGGCTCGCCGCAGCGAACCCTGTACGAATTTATTTCAATGTTAGTCGTTCAAAACGACGCTTAAACACACTTCTGAAATTACGACTGTTGCAAGGCGGCTCGGGACAGCGGACGCCTGCGTCATCGAGTAACAGGCCATTTTAAGTATTCCCGGGTCTATGTCGAAAGGTAGCCGAGCAAGTTTTTTCGGCAGCTTACAAAGTTCGTTTAGTTGTCCGTCCTCATCAATGAACTCAAGAAGGTGCGTATCGCGCGTCCCTGCCATTCCCAATAACAGCAAAACGCCGGTCCGCGCAACCTCCGCGAGGAATCTGGCACTTCGCTCTGAGGCCAGCGGGAGCAGCAACCGAACCTGGTGTTCGCGTATTTGTAGCGCAAATACTATGAAAAATTTGTCCCCATCGATTCTAAAATTGCTTAGGCTATATACAACTCCTTCCCTATTCGTCAATCGACGGAAAAATTCTTCAGATACGTCGCCACACAGATGCCAACCTTGTTGGGAATTCTGAGGTGGTGCGTTACCTCGTTGATATCTCGTGGAACGAACCTCATTCGGCGACATCAAGCGGCCTTGGGAAACCAGTACGCTTTTCTCAGCTAATCTCATATGACCTCCGACGACCCATGATGTAGGGTCTCGAAGCGTATAGCGACAACCGAACAGTTTTGACGGGTGCCGTTTTCACCGTTCTTGCGGCCAGGGTTGATGCAATTTGCAGTCCAGCATCTGCACCTAATCAATGGCAGCGTGTTCTAAGCCTTGGCCGCAATCAAGGCACCACACATTTAAGAAACGTCGCTATACGTATTCCTATTAACTCAAGAACACTTCTGTCAGTCCCCTGGGGGAGGCCAATAACGCAAGTCCGTACACCAGACTTCCAATCTGGGGTTTGTATAAAAATGAAAATGTCTTTTAATTTCAATAGTTTAGAAAATTTGCGTTATGACATAACGTATCTTCATAACGCATCATCATATTTCCAAGGGGACATCGTCGGGGCTACTAAAACCGAAATGAACCTTACATATACGCAACTCATCGAACGTCACCTTGCGCGAATCTGCGCACCCTCCTCCTCTGACAGCACTCTGCACGTCGAAACTCAGGTTTTCCGAAATCATCGCTCCACTCTGAACCGCTTCTTGCTGTTTATTGAAAAAACCACGTCCAGCCGAGTTGGGGCAGAACTGCTGGAGCAGTTTGAAGAACGGTCGCGCGAGTTTCTTTCGATGTGGGCCGACAATCCGAAAGGTAGGTCTGACCGCCAGTCTCATCTTCGGGCTTGGAACCAGACCGTATTGGAGGCTAGAAACGAGCTGTCACTAACGAAAGAGCGCCCTTTCCATGTCGAGCTACGCCGTTGTTTGGCTCAGCAGGACCTGCCCCCAAAAAGCATAGCGCGAAAATCTGGAATTTCTACGTCCGCAATGCAGCGATGGGTTGCCGGCGCCTTTCCGAACACCACGGGGCTGCCGTCTCTTCGACGCCTGGAAAACGCACTAGGACTAACGCGTGGTCACCTGGAATCACTACTGCCGCGCCCGTATCGTGACGATAGCGTTGCTCCACCACCGCCAATTTCGTTTCGTGAACGGGTTCAACGCCAAGCTTACGGCATCCCCTTGTCAAGCCTGAGTCCAGAGTGGGTGGCCGAGTGGAAGGCATTCGTGGAGTACAAGACCTGCATCTCACCGGATTTGAAGCGATATGCATCTTGGCGCCTTTTATCCCAGAATGAACTCATCTCGGCACCGAACCCATTGTGCACGGTCGATGGCCTGGGCTGCGAAACGGCAAATTTCACGCTAAAGCGACTTCGCTATTTTATCGGCTTCCTGTGCCTACCCCAAACCGCGCCGCCAGGTTGGGCGGAGCAAATTAAGCGGAAACAGATTAAAGCGGGAGTAAAGTCACCGAAGGAGCCTATTTGGCGAAGCGGTCTCGGACTAAGGCTCGATGAAGTCCAAACATTGGCTATCTTGGCGAATCCGAGGTACATCGATGCGTATCTAAGATTTATGAAGGCAGGTTCGGGCGGTGCTATTCATGGAGGGCACCGGGCGTTTGCGGCTCTGGTATCTGAACTGACTCGGAGCGAAACAGGTTACCTTTGGCAGCAAGCCCATTTCGCGAATCGTCTTCCTCCCGAGATTCTCGGCGGACGCGATTGGCATACTTTGTGTGCGGCTGCCCACAAAATGGCCAATGAATGGAAAAAGGTGGCGAAAAACGTTTCGAGAGACCCGGACGAACCGCTCCGTCCTCTCCTTGACCTAAAAGAACCCTTATTGCCTTTGTTTCGGGCAGTAAAGCATCTGGATAAACTTGCGGCCGAAGCCGCATTGGGTAGTCGAACCCAAGCAGAATATAAGCGCAACGCGTTGCTTGTCATGCTATTGGTCAGCAACCCGCTTCGAATTCGTACGCTGAGTCTGATTCGCTGGCGGGAGGACAACAGCGGCAATCTCTACAAGCACGCGGACGGCCACTGGCATCTTCGCTTGACAGGTAACAGCTTTAAAAATGACGAAGGCTCGCTTTTGACCGACTACGATTCGCAATTAGGACTACACGACCTTAGCGAACGTCTTGAAGAGTACATCACCACGTATCGCCCAGTTCTTATTGGCAACCAGCCCTCTTCCGACTGGCTTTTTCCAAACGGGACAACGGGAGGAAAACATCATACATTAAATGTACTATTTGCAAGAATAACAAAACTTTACATCCCAGAGGTGCACTCATTCGGTCCTCACGGCGTCCGCCACCTTGTCGCTACCTACTTCCTTAATAAATCGCCGAGTAATTTCCGCGGCGTGGCTCAGCTCTTGCATGACCGTCTGGAAACTGTTTTAAAACGGTACGACCGTGAGAAGATGGACAAGGCTTTTAGCCAGCACAATGTGCACCTAGCAGAGCTTGCAAATATGGCAACTCGTTAGTTCTTCCTGCCTCGGAAACCAGGGACGGACCAAGTTCTATCCCTGTATTTTTTGCTGTTAGGCTGAATCAGGAGCGAGCAGAAAAGCGCTTTGATGCAGCGGCAAGCGTCGTACGGCCGTACGGTCGTGTGGCCATGTCAGCGAATGTACGTGACCGTGATATGGGGCTTTCGTTCGACCGATAGAGCATGTACCCGAGAACCCTCCTTTAAGTGCATAGTTTTTTCAATTGCATTTCTTATCAGAACTGGCCGATTTTCCCTGCGCGCGAGTTATTAGACGTTCAAGGGCCGCAGTTGCAGACTTTGCATTATTCACCGGAATCGGCTTCGGCGGAAACAATAGTTCGATGGCCACAGTTCGTTCGAAAACGGTAACGATGCGAAGAAATGCTTCCAGTGAATCGCATTGCCCTCTCTCAAAACGTTTATAGGTCCTGAGCGAGATTTGGCATTGTTCAGCGAATTTTACTTGACTGAGCTTTAGTCGTCTCCGTTCTAATCGAATTCGGTCTGCAATTCGATAGCGCAGCTCCGACACAGACAACCCACCAGCATTAGAAAAACTAGGTATCGACACGTTTCCTCCTAGAAATAGTGCCAATTCTGGCACCAGATATGTGGATAAGTTTGGAATTTATCCCTTTCCGTAAATTGTGTTGCTACACTGTACCTACTTAAACCCAAAACCCCCTCGCTTCATCGTGACGCGTTGGGAAGTGGCGTAGCTGCCAATGAAAAGGAGCTGATTTATGACTTCCGCTATCCGCGGTGGGTCGAGCGTGTCTGCGCGCGACCGTACCCCTTCCCTCCAGCTTGCCAAGCTAGCCGACCTAATCGCAAAAGCAGTCCCCAAAGGGGAGGCTGGCATCTCCTCGATGCCTTTCATGCGCCTAGAAGGCACGACTGTACACTTGAACATGCGCAGCGTGATTCAACGCTTGTTGGCCAATCCCTCATTCAGACCTGAATTTGAGCCGGGTGGCGAGACCGGATTTGTCAGGGATGTTGAGATACCCCCCTTCGGCACCACAGCTAAGCTTGGTGGACGACTGCTACCTGGTTCCGAACCGGCGACGGCCCAAGCTATCGAAAAACTGCGCGATGCAATCTCCGGCGAGTTCGACACGTTGATGGGCGACATTGACTTTAGCGCGTTGACCATTTCATCATTACGTAAAGCGCTCGAAATCCTCGGGAATAGCGTGAGCGAGCGCATGCCTGAGTTGCCAAAAATGGCGACTATGCTCCCAATTCAGTTTGCGGCGCCCGGACGCAAAGCCGAAGAGCGGACAAAGGATGTCGCGAGGGTACTGTCGGCCATCGAAACGATTGACGGTCGTGACTGGTTAGAAGTTCTTCTTAGCGGCATAGCCAAGAAGCTGCGCAACGATGGGCAGGAGGAAGAGTTCATCGAAGAGGTCGTTACCGCCATTCAAAGTCAGAGAACTAGGCCGGACAGCCAGGTTCGCCAGCTATTGGATTTTTTGGACGATGAGGCGCTGTCTCGCGTTCGACTGCAGGTCACACTCCGGTTGATGGAAACCGTTGCCGCACAGAGTAGTCGTCCGGGGATGAAATCGTACGTTCGTCGAGTACGAGAGTGTTTCGACAAGTTTGCCGGAATCAAGGCGGAATCCTTGGCGTTGGACGTCAGTTCCGTCTACGGGCTTGGAAACAATTCGGATTTTGGTGACCACCTGCGCAAGGCACTTTTCTACAACTGCTTGCCCGCGTGGGCTGAATGGTCGGTGCAGTTATTTGAGACCCGGACGGAGCCAACTCGCGGTTTTGCTACCGTCCGTGAAGTGTCATACCGATTCAGAGTCAACGGTCAAAACCCACAAACGGGCAAGTCCGCCTTTGATACGCGCCTCGGTCGAATCCAAGAGCGCGCGCTCGTCACGCCGTCGCCAGACCAAAACGTCAAGAAGTCTGTCTCGGAGTTACTATTCCTCTATCTCGTCGTACCAAAATCAATCGACGATGCCGAAGAGCTGGACCTGGACGCGACGGCGGCAAGCATCGCGGCCGAATTGAAGCTTAACCCCGTGCGAACGCTGACAATCCTGCACGACCGCCTGGCGCAGCGCTCTAAGGTCATGGATGACATCGCGGACGAGCTAGTTACCGTTTTGCAGACGAGGTCCCGTAATTTGGTTGATGTAGTCAATCGTGGCGTCGATAAATTTACCGTAGCCCTCGACCGCGGCATCGTTAACTGGGAAGCTGTTGAGGCGTTGACCTCCTCGAAAACGAACATTTTGGTTGAGGCTGAAAAGGGCCCGAACTCGATTGTTTGGTTCGGGCATCTGACGATTTCGGATTCGCCCATCGTGCCGGGAAGTATCGCGTCTTACTGTGTGCAGACCGAACTCCAGGAGCGGTCTTTTGCGCCATCTGGCGAGGCCGAGCAAATCACGTTGGAGCGCGACTTGTCCTCCGCCGTCCTGCCAGTGCGACTTGTTCCATTCCGCTGGACCAAAGAGACCATGGACTGGTCGAGCGACATTCCTAACGATGCTGCTTTTAAGGCGGGCACAGGAGTCCAGGTTGAATATGACGTAAACACGCTGAAATTGAGTCGGGTTGCCGAGTCTGAGAAGACGCGTAGCGAGCAACTGCGCGCAGCAGTGCTCACAGCATTTTCCCTCGTCACGTATGTCGCCTTGTGGGAAATTGTCAGAAGGACGACCAAGGCACTAGACCGCCCGCTTTCAATGACAATTATGCGGCTTCAGCATAGTGGGAAGAAGGCATCCCGTGAAGACGACGCACATGACGGTAATACTGCGATTTACTCAGTAAGCCAGGCCTTGGAGAAAGCACTCTCGCGTGAGCTCCCGGTTAAGCTTCAGGGTCTCACGACACTGGACCGTACGTCGACAGACGGGTATCGGTGGAAGAAGCGAGGCGCCCTCCATGCGCTACTCGGAAGCCAACCAGTGAAATTTAAGATGCCTGGCGAGCTCGAGAAAGTGGCTCTCGTTACTTATGTGACGCGTCCGTGCGACCTTCATCCGAGCCACGCGGATGCGGATGGATTTCTTTTTGTCAGCAGAACTTACAAAGCCGTTACTGAGAATGGACAGGCGACCCTGCGCTTTGACCAAATGCAATCGCGACTGGTTGATACTCGCAAGGAGTTCAAGACCCCACAGCTCATCTTAGAGGAAATCTCCCGCCTGCAGAAGGACGGCTTCCGACACATCATGCTGTTATCGCATCACTATGGCAATCGGCACATCGGGCGGGCGGCAGAGCGTCACTCCCCGCACGGTACGCTGGAGTTTCTGGATGACGCCGCCAAGCGGTTCCCCGAGGTTTTCCTTTACACGCTCCGACGCGACGTTTTTCCGGCTACGCGATTACGCCGGCGGGCAAGTCACGAGAGTGCTTTTGAGGTCGTGTCCTTCAAAGACCACCAAGCAATGTACGACGACATCGCTCCGGACGTTTTGCGCAGCTTGATGCCGATATATACCTTTGCGACCTTGGCGGTTGTTGGAGAGGAGTCACGTCCTCAGTCCGGCTTCTGCACATATTTCTTCGACGTAGAGCAGCGAATGTCGGATATGCAGCTGAATGAAACCGTTCGCCAAAACATCCTCGGTGTCGGCGCCGGCTACGGAGTACGAAAATCACTGGTTGCAGTTCTGCGCGCGATTCACTTCATGGAAAGTGAGAAACCTTCGGATAAGTCACACTTGTTGCCGGTGCTGGACCCTTTTGACTGGGCCTCGCCTACGACGACAGCGGCTGCGGGTGAAGTTGAAATCATGAGCCGTCGAGGCGGTCGTTCCGTATTGCTGTCTGTGCCCGCAGTTCTGGCCCATGTAACCAAGGTTCTGCACAAAGATAAAGAGTGCGCATGAGTGAAATCTCCTTTCAACAACAGGCAGTGATTTGGGGGCAAGCGTACGAAATCCTCGTCAAGCGGGGCGTGCTAGCGTGTCTTATCGAGCGAAAGTTGCTTCCTCCAGACCACCCAAGTCTGGCTGCATGGCGCGAAACTCGCCTCCTGAGCGTCTCGTCGTGCGTCATTCGCGAACTTGATTTGCTCGATGAGACTTCACGCGATGTCGTTAAGGCTGCTGTGGAGCACATGGCTCTGACCGCGTACGGCCTTGGGTACACCACGATGCGTGAGTACCTGAAACCATTGTCCAAGCGCCTTGAGAACGGGAGCCTTAAATTGCGAGGCCTCTGGTGTCCGCTGTCGTTGCCTGGCGGCTCCAGCGCCTCGCAAGCGGCCCGGCTGGCCAACCGCGAGGCGTTCGTACAGGAATTTAGGATTCCGGGGACGGCAGACCCTGCCTTGTCAACAAAAGGCATGCCGGCCAACGCCGACTTCTTGCTTTGGTTATCTGGAGAGTCACGCGAAGATTACCTCCTGGTTCAGGAGTACTCGTACGATATGCCACCCGAGCTGGGTGATTTCCGTGACCAGGATGCTCACCTGGAGGAACTGGTCCGACATCGTCGGTATGTGGATTCCCGCAGCGTTTTCGCGCGAGTGGCTGCCGAGGTCGAGGGTGAGCGATTTGAGCTTTCGAACGACATTCGGAATCACTTGGGTGCGCTGACAGGCGAAAACAAGCCTCTCTACAAGCTCTGCCAAGCTAGCGCCTACGGCGAATCAACCATCAACGCCCTGCGGGCTGCGGAGGTACTCACCAATCCATGCATCGTACGCGCACTAGCCATCACTCCAAACGGGCTGGAAAGCTTGTCGGCGCAGTTTAACGTCCTAACTGCAGATACCGGCCGGGCTCTTATGGAGCAGATGGGCGCCGCCTACCGTAATACCAAGAAACTGGTGGATGGCGACCAAGACGGCTTGTCCGAGCAGACTGAAGCAGTCTTCAACAGCGTTTTGCGGAAGCTTCCGGGGGCACTGCAGCGTGGGATGAAGGGCCTTCGTGCTATGCCGAAGCCCGGCGAGGACTATCAGTTTGACTTCCACGAAACTCTGTCGAAGTTCGCCAATCCGATGGAAAAGTTCAGCATGGCGAACTCCGTGGCTATGGTCGACGACGACTCCGAGGTCCGGGATTTCCTCGGCCGGCCGGCAAGAGAAGCGATGGCGGAGGCTTTTGCCAAATACGATATCGACGGAGAAGGTATATCCCTTCGCGACCTTCACGCGGCTGCGGTCATCGCAGGAATGGAGAAAGAATCTGCTGGGAAGCTTAACGTCATCGCGCTCGAGGGCAATCCAGGCATCGGCAAAACAACAGCAGTTCGCAAGCACCTCGGCGTAAAGCAAGAAGGTTACTTGTTCCTGTATGTTAGTCCGCGGGTCGTCATCAATCGAGATGTCACCGAAAGCCTCGCTCGAAACAACGGGGAACCGACGGGCATCCTGACCGTCACCACGAACGCGCAGCTGATTGCGTCCGCACAGCGGTGGCATTTGCAGCAGGTAAAAGAAGGGAAAGCCGAGCGCCGCCACATCGAAGGCGCCGTAGTGGCGGACGGCGTCCGCGACCTGGTCAAACCTGAGACCGGAAGCATTCTGGTACTTGAGCCGGAGATAGAGCATCAGATTGAGGATAGTTTCGCCGGCAGCAGGTACAAGAAAGCCACCTTGTCTGAAAATGAGGACAAGGTCAGTGAAAAGTCATTGGTCGGCGTGCTCAAAGGGATGTCCTCGACAACGCGCGAGTTGCTGGAGCTGAATCTGAACGTGAATCGTGTGGTGATGACCGCGGCACTTCAAGGCTTCCGGGACCGTGGCGGCGGCAAGACGACTATGGACGCCTTGTCCAGCCTATTCAAGAACCCTTGCAACCGCGTTCACGCTGCCGCCAAGGAGCGGAGGGCATTTGCGGAACGCATCCCCAACATCGTTGTCATGGTCGATGAACTTGCTGGCGACGGCGCGGGCGCTCCCTTTGTGCATGCAGTGGCCAAGTGGTTACGAAACGAATTCATTACCTGCTTTGAGGACGAACCAAGTCCTTTCACTGTCACTCTCATCGTGTCTGACGCCTCTCTAGGCAACGAAGTAGTGCTGGACCGCTACCTCAACGCTGGTGAGCGCACGCCAGACAAGGTGCTAATTTCCCGTTCTGAAGGTGACCGCGCATTCCGCATTGCTGTAACCGATGTGAAAATTGGTGGAATCAAGACCAAGACGTTTCACGTGATGACCAACAGCTACCCTGCAAGTGAGCTGGGTATCCACTATCGCGTTCGGATGACTTCTGTACGCCCTGAAGAAACCCAGCTAGGCACACTCGAGACCCCACGCCAAGCAATTCGGCGTGAGGCCGAAACGAAGCTTCTTGACTCTGCCGCAGATGAAATCTGCGGGGCTTTGAGCAAGGGCGCCGCCCAAGTAATCTACTTCGCACAGGACAAGCTTTTCTTGAGTAGCCTGAAAGCAAAGCTCGCCCAAGAAGAAGACTTCGGTCTCACAGATGAAAACGTTCAAATCCTAGACTCGTCTGTGGCCGGCTGGCGGAGAAAGCAATTGGTTGAGCCCGAAACCCGTGACCAGGTCCGCGTCTTCCTGATGACCTCATCTGGTGCGCGGGGTGTCTCCTTCCCGAAAACCGACTGGATTATTGCAACGGTTCCCCGATTTAACATCGAAGCGGCACTCATGGAAATCGCGCAGCTGATTTATCGCGGCCGGGGCCAGTACGTGAACGACGACGGGGTTAGGGTTTCCGGGGACAATGTTCCGCGTCAGCTGGTCATGATGGTCGATGACTTCATCTTCGGTGATGGGCCGACGGACAAGCGGCAGTGGTTGCGACAGTCGTTAGACTTACTGACGCTCCTGGTCATGCTTCGCGCTACCATCTATACGCGGATTACGGGTGACGCCGGCTTGCGGCAGCCTTTGGCCCTCGTACCGGTCGGCGCTGTAGGCACGGAAGAGCTGGTCAGCATCATGTCTCAACATGTGACCAATTTCCTGAAAGAGGCAGAGGTATTCAAGCTTCGGGGGAAAGACCCAACACGAGTAGGGTTGGTCAAGGCCGCCGGCGCAAACATTATTGAGCTGTTCGCTCGCACGAAGCTGCAGGCGGTTGGCAAGAAAGACGTTGATACCCGGACCGTGGTTAAGGAGTCGGAACTGTCCTCGGTGCGGGAGCTCGCCACGAGTTCAATCGCACCGCTGCTCCGTTACAGCGAAACAAGCAGTTTCCCCGACCATACGTACTTCGCAGGCCCTGTAATTTTCGAAAACTGGGAGGCGTTCGCCAAGCAGGAGGTGTTCACGTTTGAGGGTCACGAAGCGGAAACTGCGCAGTCGACCCGTAACCTCCTTGCTCAGCTGTATCGGATTGACGAGGACAAGGCGTACCCGAATGCAATCCGCACGCCAGCGAAATCACTGGCCGACCTGCTACGGCGGGACAACCAGGATTCCGCAGTTGAATTCAACACACTAAAGGACTTGAAGTCTCCCAATACGTGGGTGGCGGTGCCAGCGGGTTATCTTCAGTTCTTGCAGACCGAGGAAGCGCAATCCGGCATGTCATTCGAATTGGGTGATGCCGACCTATGGCTCGAGGTCTTGGGGAAATCCTTGAACGCGGGTTCTGCGACGATGCCTCCGATTGCGCGTTTTCGTTCGTTCCCGTGGTGTGCGTCAGTGGGTGCTGTTGAACCACTCAACTTGGCGCTGGTTTTCGATGACCGATATTTTATGGCTTCGAACGAGCTCAACCTCCTGAATACCCTGCTGCTGTCTGAGCACAATCCCTCGGAGAAAAAATGATTGGTCGTGAATATATTCCACAAATTTACTTTTCTGACGTCTTCCAGGTAAAGGCAGAAACTGTCGATGAGTACGGCGCGTTTGATGTGGCGTTGGTCAACGACCTCCCGCTGTTCGTGGACCCGTTCCTTCTCTTTGACAGTGAGGACGACAAGTACAAGGAGTTGCACACCTCAATCATTCGATACCTGGTTTTTCTTCGTGACCGGGCTTGCGCAGACGACCTGACCGAGGGCAACATCACCCATTGGCTGTTGTTCAAAGAGGTGAAGCAGAACTGGCTGGGGTTCAGCAAGACAGGCAACCGTGGCACTGGTCTTGGCCGGACTTTCGCGAACGCGTTAGCTCGGAATTTGAAGTCTGTGTTCAAGAATTTCGGAACTGAAACCCTTACCTCGAGTAGCCACATCGAAAAACTCAGCCTCCTCAATGGAGGCGTCGGCCGCGACCATCTCAGCGATTTCACGACGAATCTTACTTTGGGATTTCTACTCGACTACACCCAGAAGTTCGCCAAGACACACCTGCGACCTGACCAGTATCGCCGCTTCAGGCTTGACAAGGTGGTCTTTGACTATGACACCCGACGCTGGAAATCTGCGTACTTCGACTTGCCGTTCTTCGAGGGCGATTTTGTATTGCTGACGCCCATGGACATGCTCACCCGGGACGAGTCGTGGATAAATCAGGGCGATTTAATTAATCAGTTCACTCAAATCCGGAAGTCGCTTCCGGATTCAGCTCTCCGCAGCCAGGTCGACGAGCACTTCTACTCACAGATAGATAACTTTTCGAGTGCTGAAGAGCAGAAGGAGGCAGTCTTACGTACTGTCGAAAAATACCCTGAGGTACTCGACTACTACATTTTGAAAAAAGAGGAGAACGCGGCTGCGGCGCATACCTTGAGCGACCTGAAAGTGACTGAGACTCATCTTCAATTTGTCGAAAATGTCAAGGAACTCATTGGGGGCCACCTGTCCAAAACCCCCTTCTACGAAGTGGGAGATTCATACGATGAGTGCCACCAGCGTATCGCGTACCTCAAACACGTGATTGAAGACAATGACGGGTATCGTCTGTTTTACCTCAAGGGGGTCCCGATAAAGCGCGAATCTGACCTCCAGACATTGTTCCGATTGACATGGTTCCGGACTAAGTATGATGTTAACAGCGAGGTGAACAACGGCCGCGGCCCTGTGGACTACAAGGTCTCGCGTGGGCGGAAAGACGCCTGTCTTGTCGAGTTCAAACTGGCGAGTAACTCAGGCCTGAAACGAAATCTCGCCCACCAAGTGAATGTTTATGTCAAGGCTAATGAAACCAGTAAGTCAATCAAGGTTATCTTGTACTTCTCTGACGCGGAGCGCGAGAAAGTGCAGAAGGTCGTGAAAGAACTTGGCCTTGAAAAGTGCCCCGACATCGTATTAATCGATGCAAGCCCGGAGACCAAAGCGTCGGGTTCAAAAGCGACGAGTTCACATTGAGCTGTGACGAAGGCGGTCATGCAGGCCGCCTCTTTTTCGTCGCTAACTGCGGTACTGCGCGCTCGACCCAGCCACGACCTGCTGCCTCATACTTGCAGAGCCATCCGAGCAGCTTGCGCTGCCTTCATACGTGAAGCTGGGCCGTTGCTTTCTGCGTGTGACTTGGCACCGCTCCTTATCTTCGGCTGATGCGATTCGCCTTCGAGGACCGGCATGTCGTCGCCATCGCGTGCACCTAGACCGCCACGCAACGAGCTATCAAGCCAAGAATAGAACACATCGGGGTGCCAGAAGACACGTCCTGCTAGCAATGTAGGCATAGGAATCCCCCCGGACTTCATAAGGGTCTCTATGGTACGGGGTGTGCACATGAGGACAGCGGCAACATCTTCTTTGGTCATCGGTACGAACGGAGCAGTCATCTGAATGTATCCATGTAAATTACATGGATAGCGAGCGATGTTATTTTTTCCCGAAAAATTCTGAGAAAGCGGTAGTCGTGGGCACCAAATCTGTGCCAAATCTGTGTCAATTGGCACAGATTCACGCCTTCGCGAAGCTGACCGAAGGTGACCGAAGCTGACCGAAAAGTGGCGCAAGTTGTTGATTTTTATAGAGTGGTGTACAATCGAAACACCCCGTTTAAGCGATACTAGCGCTACAAAAACGTCGTTCGGGACGTAGAGGCCGGAGGTTCGAATCCTCTCACCCCGACCAGATAAACAAAAGCCAGACCAGGTGCAACCGGTCTGGCTTTTTTATTTATCCGTGCGGGGATGACTTGTTGCCTACGCTA